>VFQP010000138.1_pt1 | contig 205915 bp, 194 predicted proteins | sample 3512351 | NCBI WGS metagenome assembly VFQP01 (sample SAMN10412372, study PRJNA504923) | tailings metagenome | isolation source: Relicate 1 Philex TSF1 revegetated site | place: Philippines: Tuba, Benguet | collected 2017-08-29 | reverse complement strand
CGGTCATGGCCCTGTCGCAGCTCTCCCGTCAGGTGGAAAGCCGCGACGACAAGCGTCCGCAGCTCTCGGACCTGCGCGAATCCGGCTCGATCGAGCAGGACGCCGACGCCGTCATGTTCGTGTTTCGCGAGGAGTACTACCTCAAGAACAAGGAGCCGAAGGCAAATACGGAAGAGCACTTGAAGTGGCAGGTGGATATGGAAGCCGTACACGCAAAGGCTGAGGTTATCATCGCCAAGCAGCGCCACGGCCCGACCGGCACCGTTCGGTTGCATTTCGAGGATTCAGTGACGCGGTTCTCCGACCTCGCGGACGCCGACAGGCTGCCGGAACGGCTCGAATAGGCATGACCATCCCAGAGAATGAAGCCGGCGCGACGCTGACCATCGACCTCGGCGCGCTCCAGCGGAACTACCGGGCGCTCGCCGCCATGGGTCCGAGGAGCGCCTGCGCAGCGGTCGTGAAGGCCGACGCCTATGGGCTCGGCATCGAGAAGGCAGGCCCGGCGCTGGCACAGGCGGGCTGCAAGACCTTCTTCGTCGCCCATCTGTCCGAGGGAAAGCGGCTGCGCGCCGCCGTGCCGGGTGCCGACATCTACGTACTCAACGGTCTGTTCGGGGCAGCGCTCGACGCCTATGCCGCGCACGACCTCAGGCCGGTTCTCGGCAGCCGCGAGGATGTCGAGGCCTTCGCCGCCTTCTGCGACACCTCGGGCCGGCGGCTGCCGGCGGCCGTCCATGTCGATACCGGCATGAACCGGCTCGGGCTCGACCTCGCGGAAGCCGCGCTGCTGGCCGAGCCGGGCCCGGCGGCGCTCGCCTTCGAGCCGGCGCTGCTGATGAGCCACTTCGCCTGCGCCGACGAGGCTGGCCATCCGCTGACGGCAAGGCAGGTCGATCGCTTCGGGCAGCTGCGCGGCCTGTTTCCGGGCGTGCCGGGCTCGCTCGCCAATTCCGCCGGCTGCACCCTGCCGGCCGCGCATCACGACCTCATGCGTCCGGGCGTCGCGCTCTACGGCGCGCGCTTCGTGTCGAGCCGCGATCCCCTCGAACCGGTGGTGCGGCTGGACGCGCCGGTCGTGCAGGTGCGCAGCGTCGCGAAGGGCGAGACCGTCGGCTACGGCGCGAGGTGGACCGCGCCGCGGCTCAGCCATATCGCCATCGTCTCGGTCGGCTATGCCGACGGCTATATCAGGCAGGCGGGATCGACTGATCGCAACACCGGCGCGCCCGCGCGCGTGAACGGCGTTCTCTGCCCCCTCGCCGGCCGGGTCTCGATGGACCTGATCGCCATCGACGTCACCGATGCCGGGCAGGTGTCGAAGGGCGACATGGCCACGCTGATCGGCGACGGCATCGGCCTGGACGATGTGGCGGAGGCCGCCGGCACGATCGGCTACGAGATCCTGACCGGCCTCGGCAGACGCTACCATCGGCGCTATATCGATTGAGCCTCCTCGCGACGAAGCGGCGAAGTCATGATATACGCATGCGCATACGTATATCATGGAGTTTCCCATGAAGGTCGCAAAGTGGGGCAACAGCCTTGCGGTCAGGCTGCCGCAGCCCGTCGTAGACGCTCTTGAGCTTGCCGAGGGAGACGAGATCGAGGTCAGCGTCGCCGGCTCGCGGGCGGTTGAAATCGCGCGCGCGCCCGACGACGAAGCCCTGCTTGCCCGCCTGAGGCGCCTGCGGGGTTCGCTGCCGAAAGGCTTCCGCTTCGATCGGCTGGAAGCCAATGAGCGCGGATAAGCCGTTCCTGGACACCAATGTTCTGCTCTATCTGCTTTCGGACGATGCCGCGAAAGCCGGGCGCGCGGAGCACCTCCTACGCGAGGGCGGCGTCATCAGCGTGCAGGTTCTCAACGAGTTCGTTGCGGTCGCGCGGCGAAAGACGCGGCTGACCATGGCCCAGATTCGAGATGCGCTCGGTATCATCCGCGGCTTCTGCGTGGTCCGCCCCCTCGACATCGAGACGCACGAGCGCGCGCTGATGATCTGCGAGCGCTTCGGGCTCTCCGTCTACGACAGCCTGATCGTGGCGGCGGCGCAGCTCGCCGATTGCCGGCTGCTGCTGACCGAAGACATGCAGGACGGCCAGACCATCGACGGCGTGACCATCGCCAATCCCTTCCGGGCTTGACGCCCGGTCCATCGGAGCAAAATCCTTCGCCATGGCCCGCGCACTCACATCTTATGTCTGCCAGTCCTGCGGAGCGAGCTATGGCCGCTGGCAGGGCAAGTGCGAAGCCTGCGGCGCGTGGAACACCATCGCCGAGGAGAGCGTCGCGGCCACCGGCGTCGGCGGCGCGCCGGTCAAGGGCGGCAAGGCGGGGGGCGGCAAGGCTAGGGGCCGCGCCTTCGCGCTCGCCGGCCTCGACGGCGCGAGCGAGCAGGCCCCGCGCACGGAGACGCAGGTCGGCGAACTCGACCGTGTGTTCGGCGGCGGCCTCGTCCGGGGCTCGGTGATCCTGCTTGGCGGCGATCCCGGCATCGGCAAGTCGACGTTGCTGATCCAGGCGTCCGCGCGCCTCGCGCGCATGGGCCACCGCGTCGTCTATATCTCGGGCGAGGAAGCGGTCGATCAGGTGCGCCTGCGCGCCGAGCGGCTGGGGCTGACCGCATCGCCGGTGGAGCTCGCCGCCGAGACCAATGTCGAGGACATCGTGGCGACGCTCGCGGAAGGCCCCGTCCCGCGGCTGGTGGTCATCGATTCCATCCAGACCATGTGGACCGACACGGTGGAGAGCGCGCCAGGCACGGTGAGCCAGGTGCGCTCGGCCGCGCAGGTGCTGATCCGCTATGCCAAGAAGTCCGGCGCCGCGGTCATCCTCGTCGGCCACGTCACCAAGGACGGGCAGATCGCCGGCCCGCGCGTGGTCGAGCACATGGTCGATGCCGTGATGAGCTTCGAGGGCGAAGGCGGCCATCACTTCCGCATCCTGCGATCGGTGAAGAACCGCTTCGGACCGACCGACGAGATCGGCGTGTTCGAGATGACCGGCAAGGGCCTGCGCGAGGTGCCGAACCCCTCCGAACTGTTCCTGGCGGGGCGCGATCTCGGCGCGCCGGGAACAGCGGTCTTCGCCGGGATGGAGGGCACGCGGCCGGTGCTGGTGGAAATCCAGGCACTGGTCGCCGCCTCGACGCTCGGCACGCCGCGCCGGGCGGTGGTCGGTTGGGACCCCCAGCGCCTCTCCATGGTGCTGGCGGTGCTCGATGCCCATTGCGGCGTCAGGCTGGGCGGCCACGATGTCTATCTGAACGTCGCCGGCGGGCTGCGCATCGCGGAACCGGCGGCGGACCTCGCAGTCGCGGCGGCGCTCGTCTCCTCGCTGTCGGGGGCCGTGCTGCCGTCGGACGCCGTCCATTTCGGCGAGATCAGCCTGTCGGGCGCCGTTCGGCCCGTGGCGCAGGCAGCAACCCGTCTCAAGGAGGCCCGCAAGCTCGGTTTCATCAAGGCCGTGGTGCCGGAAATCGCGCGCGGCGAACAGGCCGAGAGCGGCCTGACGGTGCAGGCCGTGACCCATCTCGCGACGCTCGTCGCCGAGATCGCCGCCTCGGGCGTCGGCCGCGCCAAGCCGAAGGCCGTCGCCGGCGAGTAGATGTCTCCCGACGGCATGGACGTTGGTATGGTTCTTGATACAGTCGCCCCATAACAAGGGGAGCCGAGCCATGTCCTTGCCTATTCGCCGCCGCACGCTGATGGCCGGTCTGGCCGCAGGACTCGCCGCCCCGTCGCTCGCCCGCGCGCAGGGCCGGTTCGACGGCAAGACCGTCCGGCTCATCGTGCCGTTTCCCGCCGGCGGCGGCACCGATGTCGCGGCGCGGCTGCTCGCGGAACGCCTCGGCCCCGCGCTGAAAGCCCGCCTCGTGGTCGAGAACATGCCGGGCGGCGGCGGCTCCATCGGCTACCGGGCCGGCGTGGCGGCTCCCAATGACGGCTCGGCCATCCTTCTGACCTCGTCGGCCATCGCGACCATGCCGTTCCTCTATCCGGCGCGGAACTACGACCCGCAGAAGGAATTGACCGCCGTCTCGATGATCGGCCAGGGACCGAGCCTGATCTGCGTCGGGCCGCATGTGCCGGTTCGCACGCTGAAGGAACTGATCGATCTCGCGAAGTCGAAGCCGGGCGAACTCTCCTATGCCTCCGCCGGCATCGGCTCGGGCCTGCACCTCTCGGCCGAGGTCTTCGTCAAAATGGCCGGCATCAACATCAAGCACGTGCCCTATCGGGGAGCGGCGCTGGCCACCAGCGACATTCTCGGCGGCCGGATCGATGTGATCGTCGATATCCTGACCTCGGTGCGGCCGCTGGTCGGCGAAGGCAAGCTGCGCGCCCTCGCCATCACGTCGAAGGGCCGCTCGCCGCTCGCGCCCGAATATGTGCCGGCCTCGGAGACGGTGCCCGGCTACGATTTCGCCGCCTGGTTCGGCGTCTACCTGCCGGCCGGCGCACAGCAGGCGCTGGCCGACGAGCTTCATGCGGCGATCGCCGCCACGCTGACCGACCCGGCCCTCAAGGAGCGCTATGCCGTGCTCGGCATGGAGACAGCCGGCACGTCACCGGCCGAGTTCCGCGCCTTCATGGCCGCCGAACTCGACCGCTGGGGCCGGGTGATCAAGGAGCTCGGCATCACAGCGGAAGGCGGCTGACGGCTTCCAGCGACCCGGTCCGCGCGCGATCCCTTCTGGCCGCGACTTCGGCGGCCATGGACACACCCTTGTCCGAATAGGATGATCCAAGGCGACGTCCCAGATCATTTCGCGTTTTCTTCACGCGAACGGTATCCACTTCGCTCGAAAACGCTGCAAGCGCCCGGAGCCTCCGACATGAACTACATGCGCCGCGTCTTCCTCGCGGGCGTTCTGCTGCTGCTGCCGCTCGCGGTGACCGCCGGCGTGATCGGCTGGGCCGTGACCTTCATCTACGGCTTCGTCGGGCCGGGTACCTTCGTCGGCCGCTTCCTGACGTCGATCGGCCTCGGCTTCTCGTCGTCGTCGCTCGTCGCCTATCTGATCGGCATTCTTGTGGTGCTGGCCGTGGTCTACGCGCTCGGTCTCGTCGCCATCCTGGTGCAGGAACGCCTGCAGGATGCGCTCGACCGGATCATGCGGCGCATCCCGCTGGTCGGCACGCTCTATGACCTCATCCGCCGCTTCGTCTCGATGGTCGACCAGCGCGACGCCGAAGGGCTGAAATCGATGAGCCCGGTCTGGTGCTTCTTCGGCGGATCGGACGGCGCGGCGGTGCTCGCGCTGCTGCCGAGCCGCGAGCCGGTGATCGTCGATGGCCGGAACTATCTCGGCATCCTCGTGCCCACCGCTCCGGTGCCGATCGGCGGCGGACTCATCCACGTGCCGGAGGACTGGGTGCGGCCGGCCGAGATCGGCATGGACCAGCTCATGAGCATCTATGTCTCGATGGGCGTCGCGACCCCCAAGGGCCTCGCCATCGCGGGGCCGGCGAAGCCGCTGCCGGCCAGCAAATCCGCATAACTCCCCACACCTTTTCCCGGCCTGCCCGCACCTTTCCCTGCCCCAGTTCTCCTCTACGATTGCCGGCACGCGCCGCAGAGCGCGACTGACCCCCGGGAGAACGCCATGACCCTCGACCGACGCCTGTTCCTTGCCGGTGCGGCCGGCTCCGCGGCAGCCATCGCCAGCCCAGCCCTCGCGCAGCCGGCCTGGCCGAACCGGCCGGTGCGGGTGGTCGTGCCGTTCGCCGCGGGCGGCACCACCGATGTCGTCGCCCGCATCCTCGCCCAGCGCCTGCAGGCGAGCCTCGGCCAGCCTTTCGTGGTCGAGAACCGCGGCGGCTCCGGCGGTGCCATCGGCGCCGACATCATCGCCCGCGCGGAACCGGACGGCCATGTCGTGATGATGCACAACCTGACCTTCCCGTTCACGACCATGGTGATGGAAGTGGCCGGGCGGCGCATGCACCGCTTCGAGGATTTCGCGCCGGTGTCGCTCGCCGTGAACGTGCCGATGATGCTGATGGCGCATCCGAGCGTGAAGGCCGGCAACCTCAAGGAGTTTGTCGAGCTTTTGAAGTCCGACCGTTCGCTCGCCTACAATTACGGGTCGACCGGCCCGGGCTCGACCATGCATCTGCTCGGCGAGATGGTGAAGAAGGCGGGCGGCATCGACATGCAGCACATTCCGTTCCGCGGCGCGGCCCCGCTGGTGCAGGACCTGCTGGCGGGGCGCGTGCAGTTCGGCGGCGACCAGTTGTCCTCGTCGCTGGCGCACCTGCGCGGCGGCACGCTGAAGGCGCTGGCGACGGTCGGCGACAAGCGGCCGGTTGCGCTGCCGGATGTGCCCACCGTCCGCGAGCTGGGCTTCCCCGGCATGGAGGTCAATGGCTGGAACGGCATCTTCGCTCCCGCGCGGACGTCGCCCGCGATCATCGCGAAGCTGCAGGCCGAGATCGCCACCGCAATGGCCACCGAAGCCGTTCGCACGCGCCTGACCACCATGGGCGCCGAGGCAACGGGTTCGGATCCGGCCGGCTTGCAGGCAGCGGTCGATACGCAGATCCGCAATTTCCGGCCGATCATCGAGGAATTGCGGATCAATCCGGAGGGCTGAGGAGTCCGGGGCACAGGCTGCGGGGAAAGACCCGAACAGCCGCGCCGCGACGGGGTGACGCGGACAATCGGCCCCGCTATAAGCGCGGGGTCGCGCGAGACGACGACTCGGGCGCGTCTGCCACGTCCCTGCCTGCAACGTCCCTGCGGAGCCGAAATTCGATGCCGGTCACCTATCTCGATATCGGCCTCGCCGTGATCATGCTGATTTCGGCGTTGCTGGCGATGGTGCGCGGCTTCGTCCGCGAGGTCCTGTCCATCGCCTCCTGGGGTCTTGCGGCGGTGACCACATGGTACGCCTACCCGCGCCTTCTGCCGCTGGCGCAGACGCAGGTCTCGAACGAGTTGCTCGCCAAGGGAATCGTCATCGCCGGCGTGTTCCTGACGGTGCTGATCGTGGTCTCGCTGATCACCATCCGCATCTCGGACGCCATCCTCGATTCCAAGATCGGCGTGCTCGACCGCACGCTCGGCTTCCTGTTCGGCCTTGCCCGCGGCCTCGTGATCGTGGTGGTCGCCTTCGCCTTCTTCACCTGGCTGGTGCCGGGTCCGAACCGGCCCGACTGGGTCACCAAGGCCAAGTCCTATGCCGTGCTCGACCAGAGCAAGGACTGGCTGATCGCGCAATTGCCGCAGGACATCGAGGGATCTGATATCCTGCGCCGCCTCAACCGCAGCCAGACGCCGCCTGCCGCGGCACCGGGCACGACGCCGCCGGCGACGACGCCTCCGGCGACCGGCACCCCGCCGCGCCAGCCCTGAGGCGTCGGGTCCATACGGCCATTGCATGGTCGCCGTGCATGGGGAGGCCCTTCTGTTCCGGCGCATCCGCCCGCATATGACGCGACGGGCAGACGACCGAGGCTTTTGAGACGAGGACCAGATGACGCCGTCACTGGAAATCCGCCATCACGAGGCGGACCTGGACGAGACCGACCGCATGGACGGCCATGATCCGGAGTCCGACCGGCTGCACGAGGAATGCGGCGTGTTCGGCGTCTGGAACCATCCCGACGCGGCGGCGCTCACCGCGCTCGGCCTGCACGCGCTCCAGCACCGTGGACAGGAGGCGGCGGGCATCGTCTCCTTCGACGGCCAGCGCTTTCATTCCGAGCGCCGGCTCGGCCTTGTCGGCGACAATTTCTCCAAGCGCGAAGTGATCGAGCGCCTGCCCGGCCAATCGGCCATCGGACACACGCGCTATTCGACCACGGGCGGCACGATCCTGCGCAACGTGCAGCCGCTGTTCGCCGAGCTCGAGACCGGCGGCTTCGCCGTCTGCCACAACGGCAACCTGACCAACGGCCTGACCCTGCGCCGCCGCCTGATCGCGGACGGCGCGATCTATCAGGCGACCTCGGATACCGAGGTGATCCTGCACCTCGTCGCCCGCTCGCGGCGCAACCGCTTCACCGACCGCTTCATCGACGCGCTCGGCCAGATCGAAGGCGGCTACGCCTTCGTCGGCATGACCAACAAGAAGCTGATCGGCGCGCGCGATCCGCTCGGCATCCGGCCGCTGGTGATCGGCGAGCTCGACGGCAAGTTCATTCTCACCTCCGAGTCGGTCGCCCTCGACATCATCGGCGCGCGCTTCGTGCGCGAGGTCGAGAACGGCGAGGTCGTGGTGATCGACGAGAAGGGCCTCGAATCGATCAAGCCCTTCCCAGCCCGCCGCAAGCGGCCGTGCATCTTCGAGTACGTCTATTTCGCCCGGCCCGATTCCATCGTCGACGGCAAGAACGTCTACGGTCTCCGGAAGCAGATCGGCGCGATCCTCGCGCAGGAGGCGGGCGTGCCGGCCGACGTCATCGTGCCGGTGCCGGATTCCGGCGTGCCCGCCGCGATCGGCTACGCGCAGGCGGCCGGCGTCCCCTACGAGCTCGGCATCATCCGCAACCACTATGTCGGCCGCACCTTCATCCAGCCGACCCAGTCGGTGCGCGACCAGGGCGTGCGCATGAAGCACTCGGCCAACCGCGCGGTGGTCGAGGGCAAGCGCATCGTGCTGGTCGACGACTCGATCGTGCGCGGCACGACCTCGCGGAAGATCGTGCAGATGATGCGCGACGCGGGCGCGCGCGAGGTGCATTTCCGCATCGCCTCGCCGCCGATCAAGTTCCCGGACTATTACGGCATCGACATGCCGGACCAGGACAAACTGCTGGCGGCGCATATGTCGATCCAGCAGATGAAGGACTATCTGGGCGTCGAGTCCCTCGCCTTCATCTCCATCGACGGGCTTTACCGCGCCCTCGGCGAGCCCGGCCGCAACGCCGCGCAGCCGCAGTTCACCGACCACTATTTCACCGGCGACTACCCGACGACCATCACGGACCTCGTCGGCGAGGCCGCCAAGCAGCTCTCGCTGCTCGCCGAGGCGAGCTGAGACGGCGATTCTGGACGGTCAGCCAAGCCCATGACGGACAAGCCTCTTTCCGGGCGCATCGCCTGCGTCACCGGCGCCTCGCGCGGCATCGGCAAGGCCACGGCGCTGGCCCTGTCGGCGGCCGGCGCGCATGTCATCGCCGTCGCCCGGACGCAGGGTGGCCTCGAAGCGCTGGACGATGCGATCAAGGCGGCCGGCGGCGAAGCCGCGACGCTCGTGCCGCTGGACATTCGCGACGGAGACGGCCTCGACCGGCTGGGCCTCGCCATCCACGAGCGCTGGGGGCGGCTCGACGTGCTGGTGGCGAACGGAGCGATCCTCGGACCGATCTCGCCGCTCGGCCATGTGGTTCCCAAGGAATGGGACCAGATCGTCGCGGTGAATTTCACGGCGCAGTGGCGGCTGATCCGCTCGCTCGATCCGCTGCTCCAGAAGTCCGATGCCGGACGCGCGGTGTTCGTGACGTCGGGAGCGGCGACGAAGTGCTGGCCGTTCTGGGGGCCCTATGCCGCCACCAAGGCGGCGCTGGATGCGCTGGCGCGCACCTATGCCGCCGAAACCGAGACCACACCGATCCGCGTCAACCTGTTCAATCCCGGCCCGATCCGCACGACGATGCGCGCGCAGGCCATGCCCGGCGAGGACCCGCAGACGCTGGAACCGCCGGAGGCGCCTGCCGCCGCGATCCTGTCGCTGTGCCTGCCGTCGGTGACGGAAACGGGGCGGCTCTACGACTATCCGGCGCGCGCCTGGAAGAGCTTCCAGCCGCCCGTGTGACGATCACGCGGCACGGTCGATACCGGCGGCGTCGTAGCGGGCGCGCGCGATCTCGACGGCGCCGATATGGGTCTCGGCCCAGACCCTCAGCGTATCCACCGCCTGATGCAGCGTCATGCCCAGCGGCGTGATCGAATATTCCACGGTCACCGGCACGGTCGGGATGGCGCGGCGCGCCACCAGCCCGTCGCGCTCCAGGCTCTTCAGAGTCTGCGAGAGCATCTTCTGCGACACGCCGTCGATCAGCCGCCTGAGCTCGTTGAAACGCTTCGTGCCGCGCGCCAGCAGGATCAGGATGAGCACGGCCCATTTGTCGCCGATGCGATCCAGCACACGGCGCGTCGGGCATTCCGCCGCGAAGACATTGGGAGGCAGTCTCTCGGCTGCGGACGGGTCAGCTTGCACCATGGACGTATCCTCCACGTAACCTCGTGACCGGGAAGTGCCTTCTTTACAGGGCAGTCTAGAGGGCGCACTTGGTCTCCATTGGTTACTTACCACATGGAGCTTTGTCATGAAAGTCGCACTCCTCGGCGCCTCCGGCATGGTCGGATCGCGTGTCCTCGCCGAACTGTCCCGCCGCGGCCATCAGGCGACCGCGCTGGCGCGCAATCCGGACAAGATCGCCGCCCTGCCGGGCGTTACCGCCAAAGCCGTGGACGCCTTCGACCAGGCAGCGCTGGCGGCGGCTTTCTCCGGCCATGCCGCGGCGATCAGCGCGGTGCATTTCACCGCTTCCGATGCGAAGACGCTCATCGGCGCAGCCAAGGCCTCGGGCGTGCCGCGCTATCTCGTGGTCGGCGGCGCCGGCAGCCTGGAAGTCGCGCCGGGCAAGAGGCTGTTCGACACGCCGGAATTCCCGGCGATCTACCTGAACGAGGCGAAGGCCGGCGGCGCCTTCCTCGACCTGCTCAAGGCCGAGACGGCGCTGGACTGGACCTTCCTGTCGCCCTCGGCGCTGATCAGCCCCGGCGAGCGGACAGGCCAGTTCCGGCTCGGCGCGGACCAGTTGCTGGTCGATGCCAGCGGCAAGAGCGCCATCTCGGCGGAAGACTATGCGATCGCGCTGGTCGACGAGCTTGAGGCGCCGAAGCACAGCCGCAAGCGCTTCACGGTCGGGTATTGAGCCAGTCGGCAAGGGCGGCTGCGCAGCCGCCCTTGCTACTGAATTTTCCGGCCGGTCTCGGCGTAGGGATTATCCGTCTTCTTCAGGTGGAAGCGGATCGGCGTGCCGGCGAGGTCGAACGTGTCGCGCAGGCCGTTGACGAGATAGCGCAGGTAGCTGTCCGGCAGCTTTTCAGGACGCGAGCAGAAGGCGACGAAGGTCGGCGGGCGCGTCTTGGCCTGCGTCATGTAGCGCAGCTTGACGCGGCGGCCGGACACCGCCGGCGGCGGATGGTGGTCGATCGTCTCCTGCAGCCAGCGGACCAGTGTGTTGGTGGAGATGCGCTTCTGCCACGGCACGCGGGCGTCGAGGATCGCCTGCATCAGCCGGTCGAGGCCCTGCCCCGTCTCGGCGGAATTGGCGACGACCGGGCAGCCCTTGATCTGCGGCAGCCAGTGGTCGGCTTCTTCACGCAGCTTCGCCGCCTTGCCGCCCTTGTGCGGCACGAGATCCCACTTGGTGAAGGCGAGGACGACGGCCCTGCCCTCCTTGGCGGCGAGATCGGCAATGCGCAGGTCCTGATCCTCGAAGGGCTTTTCCGCGTCCATGCAGACGACGACGACCTCGGCGAAGCGGATGGCGCGCAGCGCGTCCGCCACCGACAGCTTCTCCAGCTTGTCCTCGATCCTGGCGCGCTTCCTCAAGCCCGCCGTATCGACGAGACGGAAGCGGCGGCCGCCCCATTCCCAGTCGACGGAGATCGCGTCGCGAGTGATGCCGGCCTCGGGGCCGGTCAGCATGCGGTCCTCGCCGATCAGGGCGTTGACGAGCGTGGACTTGCCGGCATTCGGGCGGCCGACGATGGCGACCGGAATCGGCTTGGCGAGGTCCTCCGGCGGCGCTTCCTTGTCGCCCGCGCTGATGCCGTCGTCCTCGTCGGGCTCCGCTTCGTCGTCGTCCTCGGACGGCGCCGGCATGAGCGCGGCGAGCGCCTCGTAGAGTTCGTTGAGGCCCTCGCCATGTTCCGCCGACAGGGGCACGGGATCGCCGAGACCGAGGCCGAACGCCTCATAGGCCCCGGCCATGCCGACCTTCCCCTCGCTCTTGTTGGCAGCGAGGATGACCGGCTTGCCGGACTTGCGGACCATCTCGGCGAAGGAGCGGTCATCGGGCGTCAGGCCGACACGGGCATCGACCATGAACAGGATCGCATCGGCGAGGCGGATCGCCTCCTCCGTCTGCTGGCGCATGCGCGATTCGAGCGAGCCCTCGCGGCTGTCTTCGAGGCCCGCCGTGTCGATGATCGTGAATTCGAGGTCGGCGAGGCTGGCCTCCGCCTCGCGCCGGTCGCGTGTCACGCCCGGCCGGTCGTCGACCAGCGCTATCCGCTTGCCGACGAGGCGGTTGAACAGCGTCGACTTGCCGACATTCGGCCGGCCGACGATGGCGAGGGTGAAGGCCATGGGGGCGCCGGTCTAGCGGCCGCGTCGCGGCTGCTCGGCGGGCGGTTCCGCCGGCGGCGCCTGCGACGGCGCATTGGCCGGCTGGGGAATCGAGCGATCGATGCCGGGCACGCCCTCGGGAAACACGGTCTGGCGCTCGCCGGGCAGCGGCGGCGGGCGACGCTCGAACATGGCGGGGATGTCCTGCAGGCTCTCGCAACCAGCGAGGGCAACGGCGGCGAGCGAGATGGCACCTGCGCGCAGGAAGAAACGGCGGTCTGGGCTCGGAAGGGTCGTCGTGCGGGAACGAATCATGGGGCGTCCATCAGGCTCGCGGATAAGGGCGCGCCGGCTCAGGAGCCGGCGGTGAAAACGGTCGACATCAGCTCGGCGCGGCCGCGCACGCCCTGCGGCGTCTCCGTGTCGTCGGCGATCGCCTTCAGCCAGCGCTCGGCAGCCGGCTTGTCGCCGGCCTTGAGGGCAGCGAGGGCCAGAAGCTCGCGCGCCGAATGGCGGAACGCATTGCCGGGCACGGCGAGGGCCTCGACACGGCGGCTGACCTCGGCGGCCGGGGCCGTGTCCACCAGCAGATAGGCGGCGCGGACCCGGGCGACGTCCTGCAGGAGCGAGCCGATGCCGGCATCGGCGGCGAGCGCGTCGTAGGCGCGCACTGCGCCATCCCTGTCGCGGGCCGCGAGTTCGGTCGCCTGACGGAAGCGGGACAGGATGCGGTAACCGGACGGCGCATCGGCGGCGAGGGTCTGGAACTGCCTTTCGGCCTCCGCGCCGTCAGTCCGCGACAGGCGCAGCGCCGCCTCGAAGCGCGCGCCGGCGGCCGCCGACGCCTGCGCCTGCCGATAGTCGTAAAAGCGCCAGCCGCCGATGACGACCACCACCAGCACGGCGGCGGACAGCAGGTAAGGCCAGTATTTCTTCACCAGCGCCTCGAAGCGGGCCTTGCGCAGGTCCTCTTCGACTTCGTCGAAAATGTCGGCCATCGTTCCGTCCAGGGCAGCCGGCGGTGCGATCGGTCGCGCCAGCCTGAAAAGCGGCGCGGAACCTACCAACTCCCCCTCTCCGACGCAAACACGGCGGCGGTGCGGCGGAACCGGCTCGCGCGGGAGATGCCGGCCGCGGCAATGCCACCTGCACGATTGTTGTGACAAATGTGCCCGGCTTCCCCATCCATGCCACAATTGAGGGGCAGAGGGGGTTATCCTCGATCCATGTTCGCGCTGGCCTGGCCGATCTGGCCATGACCCGCCGGAAATGATAGCGGTTACGTCTCACACGTGTTCCCGGTCGAATGAATCCAGCTCATCAGACACTCGCCGAACCCGTCACTGCCGCAGAGGCACTGCCCGTCGTGGGAGATTCCTACGATCCGGTGCGCGCGCGCCAGGCGGCGCGGCGGCTGAAGGGCGCGCGCTGGCGCCGGCTGGTTCTGTTCTTCTCCGCCATCGTCGTCGCGGGTGCCGCGGCCGGCGGCTTCACGCTGGCGAACCGCGATGCCCTGATGGCCGCGATGCCGCCTCCGCCCGCACCGGTGGCCGCTGCAGCCCCCGATGCCTCGGCGCCCTCGCTCGCCTCGGCCTCCTCGCGGTCGATCGAGTTGCCCGGCGCGGCATCGCCGGGCAGCGACCCGAACAAGGTGCAGGCGCGCGTGGTGATGCCCGTCGATCCCGAACCGCCGGCACCCGCCGCCGTGCCGGTGCAGATGCAGGACAGCCAGCCCGGAGCGCCGCGCTCGATCCCGCTCGGCGGCGGCCGGATGGCCTCGACCGCCGCTGACGAGACCCCCGCCCTGCCGCCCGGCGCACTCGGGTTCGCGCCGGTTCCCGCGCCGCGGCCAGCCACCGCGCCTTAAGCGAAATATCCCCAACCGAAACATCCCGGCGGACGCCAGCCACGCGGCCGAAACGGCGCGCGCCTAGGAAGGCCGCGTTCGTCCGGAGCATCTCCCCATGCGCGTGTTCGGCTGGGCCCTCGCCTTCGCCCTGATCGGCCTCGTCGGCGGCTATGCCGCGACGCTCGGCATCGGCGTCGTGCTGATGGACCTCTTTCAGGTCTCGCAACGCGAGGGCGCCGCGGCCATGGGCCTCGCCTTCGTCATCGCGCCGCTGGGCGCCTGCGCCACGGCCATTGCCGCCGCGGCGACGGCCGCGGTCGTTACCGGCAGGCGCGAACGGGCCCGGCAAGGAGGATCGCTTGGCCCGTCGCGGCCGTGGAGCCGAACCGCGCGCGGGGTCGCAGGCGGCCTCGGCGGTTTCGTGCTCGGCTACGGCGCTGCGGTGCTGATCCTCTACGCCTTCTTCCAGCTGCGCGGATCACCCTATTTCAGCAGCTATGTCTGGGCGCTCGCCGCGGCCTGGTTTCCGTTCATCCTCGGCTTGGCGGGTGCCGCAGGCGGGGCGCTCCTCGCCATGCGCAGGCGGCCGCCCCGCACGGACTGATGCGTCAGGCGAAGGCCTCGGCGTAGCGCTCGGGCTTGAAGCCGACCATGACGGCCCCGGCGCGCTCCAGCACCGGGCGTTTCACCATGGTAGGATTGGCGAGGATGAGACCGATGGCCCTGCCGCGATCGAGGCCGGCCTGATCGGCCGGCGGCAAGGCCTTGAAGCTGGTGCTCTGGCGGTTCAGCACGGCTTCCCAGCCGAGCGCATCCATCCAGCTTTCGACCCTGGCCCGCTCCAGCCCCTCGGCGCGGAAATCGTGGAACCGGTAGGCGACGCCTCGGCTGTCGAGCCATGCGCGCGCCTTGCGCACCGTGTCGCAGGTGGTGATGCCGTAGAGGGTGACTGCCATGCCTGGCTCCGATGGGCCGCGATTCGCAGGGTCCTGCCGCGCTTCGCTCCTTCTGCGCAGCCCGCTACGGATCGGCAAGCGCCCAGTGGCCGAGTTCCTCGTGCCGCGCCTCGCCGTGGCGGCTGCGCACCAGCACGACATCGCGAACGACCCAGCCGGGCACGTGTTCGACCGGAACGGGATCAAGTCCGCCATCGACATACCCAACCGTCACGTGCGGTGTGAAGCTGCCGCGCGCGGCAGGCCGGAGGCCGGCCGCCGCGAGCCGCTGGCGCAGCGTCCGGGCAAGCGCCGCCAGCAGCGGAGTGCAGGTCTGATCGCAGACCAGCACCAGCGCGCGGCGGCGGGCCTTGCCGAAGCTGAGCGCCTGAGCGAAGCGAACAGGAATGGCGGCGGCGTCCATCTCTGCGCCGACGCGCCGGGCCAGGTGCAACGCATCCGGCGGCAGGCCATCCCAAAGCCCGACGCCTGCCAGCGATACATGCAGCACGCGCGCCGGCCGCCAATCGATGCGAAACCGCTGCTGCGACAGCAATAGCCTGGCGCGGGCGGCAATCGCTTCGGCAACCTCGGGCGGCGGCAAGGCCGTGAAAAAGACCGTGTCGCGGCTCGCCTGCGGCGGCAGGCCGAGGTCGAGGGAGAGCTGACGGGTGTCCGCGAGGGCCATGGCGCTGATCCGGCGACGCACTATATGTTCGCTATTTGTTCTTGTCATGCCCTGCCGCGGAAAACTGCCGCGTGCAGATGAAGGCGCTACAACCTCCCTGTTGACAGGGCCGATCAATGTTCCTATTATGTTCCCATCGCTGAGTGCCGTGCCTCGCATGTTTTCGGAGTTCTGCTGGGGGGACGACATGGGTTGGGCGCACCGAAGCGCGAGAACGCTTCTCGCGGCGATATCTTGCGTTGCCGCGATCTGGCTCGGCCTTCCGACGAGGGCTGCCATAGCCGCTCCGCCAGAGATGGTCCGGAACATCGATGCCGCTCTCCAGAACGTCGCGACGCTCGTCCGGGCCGGACGCGTTGGCTATGGGCGATCTGGGACGGCAACAAATGCGCGCAATGCCGCAGAACGGAGGAGCGGTCGTTCCGCTGCGAAGCTGCGGGTTCTCGCGCCATGCTTCGCCGTTCCTTCTCGGCTAGCTCAGTCCAGGGGAACGAATGCAGACTATCGAGGCTTGGCCCTCAACGTATCGGTTGTGACCCCGGTTAGCCCATGGCCCCACTAATGAGCCGTCGATTTCGCGCCACGCGCCTGGCGCGATGTGGCTCCCTACAGGGCGACCGGGAGGGGAAAGCCTTCCCCTGCGGCCGAGCCCGAGGTCTCGGCCGACCCCTTCTGCGGGGCCCGCCCTGCAACGCCCCGCGTGGCCTCCCAAGTCCGTGGGCCGGACAGCATGCAATTCTGACCAATAGGCAGGCCGCGAACTGCGGTAGTCTTCTCCGAGCTTCTCAGCTTGTGCCCGACGTGTCGTACTTGGATCTGCCCGACCTCGATGTACTCCCCGACTCACGATGTGCTGAACCAGTCAGGCGCCCTCGTCGGCGTCAATGTTTTCAATGGTGACGCGATCCTGCGGGACGCGATTGCCCGTGAGGGCGCTGGCTGGGTGGTCGAAAGCGCCGCAGCGCTCGGCCAAGCCGCCGGCGACCCGGTTTGGCAGAACCACGCCCATCTGGCGAACAAGCACGGGCCGGTGCTGCAGAGCCATGATCGGTTCGGCCATCGCGTCGACTTGGTCGAGTTTCATCCCAGCTATCACGCGCTGATGGGACTGGCGTTCGGCTCGGGCGTCCATTCTCTCTCCTGGACCGCCGATCGACCCGGCGCCCATACGGCGCGGGCCGCCTTGTCCTATGTCTGGAACCAGATCGAGAACGGCGTCGGCTGCCCGACCGGCATGGCCTATTCCGCCGTGCCGTCCTTGCGCCTTGTGCCGGCGATCCGGAAGGCCTGGGAAGGCAAGCTCCTGACCGACGCCTACGACCCGCGGCCCGTTCCTGTCACCGAGAAGACCGCCGTCACGATTGGGATGGCGCTGACCGAGAAACAAGGCGGCTCAGATCTGCGCGCCAACAGCACTCGGGCGGTCGCGGTGAACGGTGGCGGGCCCGGCGGCGAATACCGGCTTACCGGCCACAAATGGTTCTGCTCGGCGCCGATGAGCGACGCCTTCCTGACGCTGGCGCAGACCGAGCAGGGGCCGTCGTGCTTCTTCGTGCCGCGCTCCCTGCCGGATGGAACCCGCAACCGCTTCTTCATCCAGCGCCTCAAGGACAAGTGCGGCAACCGTTCGAACGCCTCGTCCGAGATCGAATACGCTGACACCTATGCCGTCTTGCTCGGCGAAGAAGGTCGAGGGGTGCGCCTGGCGATCGAGATGGCGCATCTGACGCGCCTCGACTTCGCGATCGGCTCGGCCGGGCTGATGCGCTGGGCGCTGTCGCTGACGCTCCACCACACCCACAATCGGCGCGTCTTCCAGAAGGTCCTGGCCGAGCAGCCGCTCATGCGCAACGTCCTCGCCGATCTGTGCCTGGAATCCGAGGCCGCGACGCTGCTCGCCTTCCGCCTCGCGCGCGCCATCGACGAAGCGGCCGCAGGCTCGGCCGAGGCCAAGCTGCTGGAACGCATCCTCACGCCGATCGCCAAGTTCTGGAACTGCAAGCGCGCGCCGGCCTTCGTCGCCGAGTGCCTCGAATGCCATGGCGGCAACGGCTTCATCGAAGAGCAGCCGATGCCGCGCCTGTACCGCGAGGCGCCGCTCAACGGCATCTGGGAAGGCACCGGCAACGTCATCTGCCTCGACGTGCTGCGCGCCATGCAGCGCGAACCGGACACGGTCTCGGCGCTCGTCGCCGAGCTCGCCCTGGCGCGCGGCATCGACCGGCGCCTCGACCAGGCGATCGATGCGCTCGAGACGGACCTGTCCGACGCGCGCGACCAGGAGCACCGCGCCCGCCATATCGCGGCGCAGATCGCGACCGTGACGGAGGCGTCGCTGCTGGTGCGGCATGCACCGTCCGCGGTCTCCGTCGCCTTCGTCGCCTCGCGGCTTGACGGGCTCGCCAATCGGGCTTTCGGAAGCCTGCCGCGCGGCATCGATACGAACGCCATCGTCGCGCGCTCCCGGCTCACCTGAGTCCGTGAAGGAAGATCCTCGGCAAATGTGTTAGGACAGCCAAACCGTGGCACGGATCGATACACACAACACCGCCCGTTATTGGCGCGACCCTCGGGTGACGGGCCTGAGCTGCCTCGTCGCCGATTTCACCCGCCATGATTACGCTCCGCACAGCCACGAAGCCTTCGTGATCGCGGTGACCGAGGCCGGCGGCGCCGAGTTCAAGAGCCGCGGGCAGCACGACGAAGCGAAGACCTCGACCCTGCTCGTCTTCAATCCCGACGAGCCGCATTCCGGCCGGATGGGCTGGAGCCGACGCTGGCGCTATCGAGGGCTCTATCTCGCGGCGCCCGCCATCGCGGCGGTTCAGAACGCCCTCGGCGTCGAGCGTGCGCCCTATTTCACGCGCAACAGCTTCGACGACACGGATCTGATCGCCGCCTTCCTGGCCCTGCACCAGGCTTTGGACGCCGGACGCGATCCCTTCGAGGAGCGCGAACTGCTGGTGGGCAGCTTCGGCACGCTGATCGATCGCCACGCCGCGGGCCTCGGCCGCGTCGCCGGCACGCCGCGAGACCGGTCGAAAGTCGCGATCGTCGCCGATCTGATGCGGGACCGACACGCCGAGGAGCTGACGCTGGATGAACTCGGCGCCGAGGTCGGGCTGACGCCGTTTCAGTTGATCGGGCTGTTCAAGAAGGCGACGGGGCTGACCCCGCACGCCTATCTGACGCAGGTCAGGCTGAAAGCCGCCATCGCCGAACTGAAGACCGGGGCACCCATCGCGGACGCGGCGGTCGCCGCCGGCTTCTACGACCAGAGCGCGCTCACCAAGCATTTCAAGCGCGCCTACGGGATCACGCCGATGCAATGGGTCCGCGCCGCAGCGGCCTAAGCGCGCCACGTTCAATTTTCGCCAATAATCCCAGCGGTTCTCCAGCCAGTCTCGTCAGGAAAGACAGCGCACGCTCGGAGCGGTTCACGCTCCGATCGTCGCGCGAACGGCGAGACCCTCGGCCATGACGCGCTACTACTGCCTCGAGCATCCCGAAACGCTGACACTGGCGAGCGACGTCCTGGACGCGGAGCCCGGACGCGTCCTGCTTGCCGAGACGCCCTTCTACCCCGGCGGGGGCGGCCAACTGCCCGATCGCGGCGTGCTCGTGGGCGCAAGCGGAGAATATGCGCTCGCGGGTTTCGAGAATCGCGGCGGCCAGCTCTGGCACGTGCTGGCCGACCAGGCTGAACTTCAGCCCGGCCAGGTCGAGGCACGCGTCGATCCCCGGTTTCGGCGGATGATGCGCGCGCTACACACAGACCTTCACGTCGTGAACGCGCTCGTCTTCCAGCGCTTCAACGGCGCGCTCGTGACCGGCGTGCAGATGAACGACGACGGCACCGCCCGGATCGACTTCGATCTGCCCGATGCCGACAACGACAGGCTTCGCGCGATCGAGGACGACGTGAACGCCGCGATCCGACGGGATCTTCCCGTGCGGCAGAACTACGTTCCCGAAGTCGCGGTCCTCGACGAGCCGGGGCTGGTCCGCTCACGCTCGGTCACGCCACCACCCACCGCGGACGGGCTGATCCGCGTTGTCGAGATCGTCGGACTCGATCGACAGGCCTGCGGCGGCACGCATCTCGCGTCAACGGCCGGCTCCCCGCCCATCCGCATCTTGAAGATCGACAACAAAGGCCGCCACAACCGGCGCCTGCGTATCGGCCTCGCCGACGGCGACCGCTGAGGCCGGTCGGCGATGTCCGTCCTCCAGCGCCTGTGGGCGCGTCCCCTCCTCCTGCTGCCGCTGCCGCCTTTGTTCTGGGCCGGCAACCTCGTGCTCGGGCGCGCGATGGCGGAGAGCTTTCCACCGGTGTCGCTCGCGGTCGGACGTTGGCTCGTCGCCGTTCTCTGCCTCTTGCCGTTCACCCTCGCCGCGATGATCGCCAAGCGCCGGGCCTTGGCGAGCGCATGGCGGCTCGTGCTGGCGTGCGGCGCCTTCGGGATCGCCGGCTACAACGCGCTCGGCTACGTCGCGCTCCAGTCCGCACCGGCCGCCAGCGTCGCCTTCCTCAACTCCACGCTGCCGCTGATGGTGCCGATCGCCGCCTTCGCGCTCGGCGTCGAGCGCATTGCCTGGCGGACGCTTGCCGGCATCCTCGTGTCGCTCGCCGGCGTCGTCTGGATCGTGGCGCGTGGCGAACCTTCGGCGCTCGCCGACCTGCGTTTCGACCACGGCGAACCGCTTGTCGTCGTCGCGGTCACCAACTACGCCCTCTACTCCGTGCTCCTGCGCCGCAAGCCGTCGTCGCTCGATCCGCTCGTGTTCCTGACGGCGACGATGCTCGCCGGCCTCGCGGTCCTGCTTCCCTTCTGGGTCTGGGAGCTCGCGCGCGGCGCGGTCATACCGCTCGCGCCCGGACCGCTGGGCGCCGTTCTCTACATCGGCGTATTCGCTTCGCTCTTTGCCTTCGTGATCTGGAACCGCTGCGTCGCGACGCTCGGACCCAGCGTGACCGGCGCCTCGTTCCACCTCGTCGCTCTCTTCACAGCGATCCTCGCCTGGCTCGTTCTCGGCGAGCCGGTGCGCGCCTTTCACCTCGCCGGAGCGGCCCTGATCCTCGGCGGCTTCGTGCTCGCGACGGCGCGGCCGCGACCGGTCCAGTCCCCCTCGTCTTCAACCTCCCAATCGATGGAGCCTCGGCGTGACCGTGTTCAATCATGAAGCCTTCGCCGACCACGAACAGGTGGTCTTCGTTTCGGACGACGCGTCCGGCCTGAAGGCGCTTATCGCCATCCACGACACCACGCTCGGCCCGGCGCTCGGCGGTTGCCGGATGTACCCCTATGCCGGCGAGGACGAGGCGCTGCGTGACGTCCTGCGGCTCTCGCGGGGCATGACCTTCAAGGCGGCGGCCGCCGGCCTCGATCTCGGCGGCGGCAAGGCGGTCATCATCGGAGATCCTCGCAAGCAGAAGACGCCGGCCCTGTTGCAGGCGATGGGTCGCGCGGTCGAACGCCTCCGCGGGCGCTACATCACGGCCGAAGATGTCGGAACGACGGTCGCGGACTTCGCCGAGGTGCGCAAGGCGACCGGTCACGTCGTCGGGCTGCCGGAAGATCTCGGCGGCACCGGCGATCCCTCTCCGACCACGGCGCTCGGCGTCTACTACGGCCTGGAAGCGGCGGCGCGTCATCGCTGGGGGGCGTCCAGACTCACCGGCCGCCGCGTCGCAGTCCAAGGTCTCGGCAATGTCGGCTGGCACCTGTGCCAATTCCTCCACGAGGCCGGCGCGACGCTGGTCGTCGCCGACGTCGACGATACCCGCACGGCCCGCGCCCAGGCGACCTTCGCCGCCGACATCGTCGCGCCACAGGCGATCTACGCGGCGGATGCCGAGATATTCGCTCCCTGCGCGATGGGCGCGATCCTCAGCCGGGAGACCGTGCCGCAGCTGCGCTGCGCCATCGTCGGGGGCGCAGCCAACAACCAGCTCGCCCGCGACACGGACGGCGAGAGCCTCGCCGAGCGCGGCATCCTCTACGCCCCAGATTTCGTCATCAACGCCGGCGGCATGATCCGCGTCGCCTCCGAACGCGATGGATTCGACAAACACCAGGTCGATCGCGACGTCGAGGCGATCGGGACGACCCTGAAGACGATCTTCGAACGCGCCGACGGCGATCGCACGCCGACGCAAGTCGCGGCAATGCGCATCGCGCAGGAGCGACTGGCACGCTCCCGCGCCGAGCGACCGGCGATCGCCGCCTGACGTCGAACAGAAGCGCGCCAATGAGCCAGACGATCGCCCTCCTCGAAACGCTGGTCGGCTTCGACACGACCTCGGACCGCTCCAATCTCGAAGCCGTCGACTGGATCGTCACCCTGTTGGAGCCCCTCGGTGCGCGCATCCGACTCAGCCGCGATGGGAGCGGCGCGAAAGCCAACATCCTCGCGAGCTTCGGGCCGCAGGGCGATGGCGGCATCGTCCTGTCCGGCCATACCGACGTGGTACCGGTCTGCGGTCAGGATTGGACCTCCGATCCTTTCACGTTGACCGCGCACGAGGATCGATACGTCGCGCGCGGCGCGGTCGACATGAAGGGCTTCCTGGCGGCCTGTCTCGCTGCTGCGCCCGCGTTCGCCGCCACCGAGCTGCGGCGGCCGATCCACCTCGCCTTCTCCTACGACGAGGAGGTCGGCTGCCTCGGTGTGCCCGCCCTTATCGCCGATCTGTTGACCCATGAAGGCTGCCCTGCGCTTGCGATCATCGGCGAGCCGACGGGCATGCGCCTCGGCGACCGGCACCGTGGGTTCCTAGGCTTCCGCACGCGCTTCGCGGGTCATGCCGCCCACTCGAGCGATCCAAGCGCCGGAGCAAGCGCGATCTATCCCGCAGTCCGTTTCGTCGAGTTCCTGCGATCGATCGGAGACGGTGAGGGCCGGGGAACCGATCGCACGACGATCAGCGTCGGACGCATCGATGGTGGCAACGCGATCAACATCGTCGCCGCGGCTTGCGAGGTGCTGTGGGAGTTCCGACCCGCCGCGCCTGTCGATATTCACGAGATCGTCGCACTGGCCGACGGCTTCCTCACGCGCTCGCTTCCCGATGGCGTCAGCCAGAACTCCGAACTGCTCATGCAAGTGCCGCCGCTCGTCTCATCCGCCAACCAGGCGGCGGTCGAAGCGGCGCGACACCTGGGCGGACGCGATCCCGTGTTCGCCATGCCGTTCGGAACCGAGGCCGGCTTCTTCGCCGAGCGCGGCATTCCCGCCGTGGTCTGCGGGCCGGGCGAGATCGCCCAGGCGCATCAACCGGACGAGTGGATCGCCGCCGAGCAGCTTGAGCGGGCAGACCGGTTCATGGAACAGGTTCTGGCCTGGGCCGGCCGGCCTGCGGACACCCTCAGTCCAACGAAACCTATCGAAGAGACTTTCCATGCACGCGAGCAGAACCGACCTGGCTGAGCCTTAGACTACGGCAATCCATCCGACCGCCGTTGGCGGTCGAAGGGCGGTGATCGCCGCCGTGATCGGCAATATGCTCGAATGGTACGACCTCGCGGTCTACAGGTTCTTCGCGCTCACGATCACCGCCAGCCGCACCGTCAGGTGGCTCGCTTGCGCTCCGATAGATGCCGAAGCGTGTCGCCAATATTCTCGTTTGAGATCAGCAGCTTGCGTAGTGCCGTAGCGTACTTTCGGATACCCGCGGCAGGCCAAAAATCATTCCCACTCGATCGTGCCCGGCGGCTTCGAAGTCACGTCGTAGACGACGCGGTTGATGCCGCGCACCTCGTTGATGATGCGCGTCGCGGCGCGGCCGAGGAAGTTCATGTCGAAGGGGTAGAAATCGGCGGTCATGCCGTCGACCGAGGTCACGGCCCTGAGCGCGCAGACATGGTCGTAGGTGCGTCCGTCGCCCATCACGCCCACCGTGCGGACGGGGAGCAGCACGGCGAAGGCCTGCCAGATCGTATCGTAGAGACCGGCCTTCCTGATCTCGTCGAGATAGATGGCGTCGGCCTTGCGCAGGATGTCGAGCTTCTCGCGCGTGATGTCGCCGGGAATGCGGATGGCGAGCCCCGGCCCCGGGAACGGGTGGCGGCCGACGAAGCTCTCGGGCAGGCCGAGCTCGCGGCCGAGCGCGCGCACCTCGTCCTTGAAGAGTTCGCGCAGGGGCTCCACGAGCTTCATGTTCATGCGTTCGGGAAGACCGCCGACATTGTGATGGCTCTTGATGGTGACCGAGGGGCCACCGGAGAACGAGATGCTCTCGATCACGTCCGGGTAGAGCGTCCCCTGCGCGAGGAACTCCGCGCCGCCGATGGCCCTGGCCTCCTTTTCAAAGACCTCGATGAACAGACGGCCGATGGTCTTGCGCTTCGTCTCCGGGTCGGTGACGCCGGCAAGCTCGCCGAGGAACATGTCGGCGGCGTCCACATGGACCAGCGGGATGTTGTAGTGGCCGCGGAAGAGGTCGACGACCTCAGTCGCCTCGTTGTGGCGCATCAGGCCGTGGTCGACGAAGACGCAGGTGAGCTGGTCGCCGATGGCTTCGTGGATCAGCACGGCCGCGACGGAGGAATCGACGCCGCCGGACAGGCCGCAGATGACCTTGCCCTTGCCGACCTGCGCGCGAATCTTGGCGATCATCTCCTGCCGGTAGGCGGACATGCTCCAGTCCGCCTTCGCGCCCGCGATCTTGTGGACGAAGTTCTGGATCAGCTTCGCGCCGTCGGGCGTGTGCACGACCTCAGGATGGAACTGCACGGCGTAATAGTTGCGCTTCTCGTCGGCGATGGCAGCGAAGGGCGCGTTATCGGAGGTGGCGACCACCTCGAAGCCCTCGGGCAGCTGCGTGACGCGGTCGCCGTGGCTCATCCAGACCTGGTGGCGGGTGCCGGGCTCCCAGACGCCGTCGAACAGGCGGGTACGCTTGTGCACTTCGAGGAAGGCGCGGCCGAACTCGCGGTGATGACCGGCCTCGACCTTGCCGCCGAGCTGCTCGGCCATGGTCTGCTCGCCGTAGCAGATGCCGAAGACGGGCAGCTTCTCGTCGAAGATGAGCTGCGGCGCGCGCGGCGAGAAATCCTCGGTCACCGAGGCCGGCGATCCCGAGAGGATCACGCCCTTCGGCTTCAGCTTCCGGTAGGCGGCCTCGGCCGACTGGAAGGGGTGGATCTCGCAATAGACGCCGGCCTCGCGCACCCGCCGCGCGATGAGCTGGGTCACCTGCGAGCCGAAATCGATGATCAGGATGGTGTCGTGCTCGGTCATGCGCCCTGCGTTAAGACCATGCCGTCTGGCGCGCAAGCCCATTGCTTGGGCGGGCGGTCATTGCCGCAGGCGCCGGGCTCAGCGCGCGACGACGAACGCCCAGAACGGCCGGCCGTCGCGGGCCGCGCCCCGGGCAAGCCCCATGCGCGTCATCCCGCCCTTGAGCAGGTTCGCATTGTGCATGAACGATGTTTTCCAGGCCGCGACGACCTCCGCCACGTTGCGTTGCCCGTAGGCGATGTTCTCGGCGGCGGCCTCCAGGCCGTGGCGGCGCATCCTGGTTGCAAATCCGCTGCCGACATCGTGCGAGAGGGTGCCGGCCGACACCATCGCGCTCACCTGTTCGGCCGCCGCTGCGTTCAGCCTCGCGTCAACCCGCAGCGGACCGAGCCCGCTGGCGGCGCGGTGGGCATTGATCAGGCGCGCCGCCGCGGCCGCATCGCGCGTCGATGTCTGCGCGAAACCGCCTGCGGGCATGAGGACGATCGCAAGACAGAGCAATGTCAGCCTGAGAAGGGTCATCGCAAGATCCCTGGTGAGGATGTCCGCAATGCCTCGACCGAACGCGCATCGGCTACGGCTGTCAATGCGGGGAGTGCGAGGCCCGGTCGCGACCGGACATGCGCGGCCTCAACCCTGCCTCTCGACGATGGCGCAGTAAAACCCGTCCGTGCCGGTGCGCAGGGGCGACAATTGCAGCCCCAGCCCGTGCGGCGAGATGAGATCGTCGCGCTCGGACAGCGTGTCGGGCGCCAGCGCCAGAACCTCGCGCGGATCGACCGATGTGAAGGCGGGATCGGCGGCGAGGAAAGCGGCGACCCGCTCGTCATTCTCGCGCGGGATCACCGAGCAGGTGATGTAGCAGAGGCGTCCGCGGGGCCTCACCAGCTTCGCCGCGCGGGCCAGCACCAGGTCCTGCTCCTTCATGCGCTCGTCGAGCGCGCCGGGGCGCACGCGCCATTTGGTGTCGGGGTTGCGCCGCCAGGTGCCGATGCCGGTGCAGGGCGCATCGACCAGGACAAGGTCGATCTTGCCCGCGAGATCGGCGAGCGGTTCGTCGCCCCTGCCCTTCGGGGTCCTGACCTGAACATTGCGGACGCCGGCCCGGGTCAGGCGGTCATGGATCGGCGCGAGGCGGCGCGCATCGGCATCGGTCGCGTAGATCTGGCCGGAATTGTCCATCAGCGCGGCGAGTTCCAGCGTCTTGCCGCCGCCGCCCGCGCAGAGGTCCACCACCTGCATGCCCGGTGCCGCGCCCGCCAGCGCGGCGACGATCTGCGAGCCTTCGTCCTGAATCTCGAAAAGGCCCTTCAGGAATTCGGGCGTCACCTGCAAGGTGGGCCCGCGGCCATCCTCGCCGGCGGAGAAGCGCAGGCCCGTCGGGGCATGCGGGGTGATCTCGGGATGGAGATGGGCGAGTTCCGGCACGATGCGCGCGCGTTCGGTCTTCAGCGTGTTGACGCGGATATCGATGGGCGCGCGCGCCGACAGCGCGGTCATCTCGGCCACCGTCGCGTCGCCGAAGGCGGCAGCGAGGTCATCGGACAGCCATTCCGGAAAGTCGCCAGCGATATGGGCCGGCGCGTCGTCCAGCTTCAGCGCGGCGAGGCGCTTCTGCTCGGCCTTCGACAGCGGCTCGGGCGCGAAGCGCTCGCCGGTGCAGAGCGCGGCGATGGCGGCTGCATCGAGCCCGCGCGCGAGGGCGAGCGAGCCGATGAGGACGGCGCGCGGCGTCGCCTCGCCCATCACATGCGCGGCGGAGGCCTTCCGGCGGAGCGCGTCATAGACGAGGCTGGCAATGGCGGCGCGGTCCTTGGAGCCCGCGAAACGGTGGGCGAGGCCCCAGTCCTTCAGGGCATCGGGCGCCGGCCGGCGGCGGCCCTCGATATCGGCGAGAACCTCGATGGCGGCAGAGAGGCGGGCGGATGGGGTCACGGCAGCTCCGGCGAGGCGCCCTCGCCCCGCAAGGCCGTCCTGTTAGACGGATCGGCGGTGGAACCGCAAGGCTTGCGGCGCCCCGGCGTCAGGCGACCCGCACGGGATGAAAGGCCGTGACGCTGTTGCCGACGGGCGGGCGGACGCAGTTGCGGCCCGCCGCCTTCGCCTCGTAGAGCGCCGCGTCGGCCGCCGCGATGGCGGTTCTCAGGCTGTCGGCATCGCCGAAGCGGCGCGTGCCGACGCCGATGCTGATAGTGACGATGCCGGCATGGCTGTGCTCGTGACAGATGGATAGCGCCTCGACCAGCCGGCGCATGCGCTCGGCGACCAGAACGCCATCGAGCAGGTCGGCATCCGGCAGGATGGCAATGAACTCCTCGCCGCCGTAGCGGCCGATAATGTCGATGCCGTCGCGCACCGCCTCGCGGATCGCGGCGCCCGCCAGCGACAGGCACCGGTCGCCCTCGGGATGGCCGTAGCTGTCGTTGAAGCCCTTGAAGTGATCGACGTCGATCATCAGCACGGCGAAGGGCCGCCGGCTCGCCTCGGCGCCGGCGAAGAGAGCGGCGGCGCGGACATCGACGCCCCGGCGGTTGGCGAGCCCGGTCAGGGCATCGACGTGCGAGATGCGCTGCAGATCGTCCGCCGTGCGGCGCAGGTCCTTGGCCGTCAGGTTGTCCTTGAGCCGCATCAGGTAGGAGCGGCGCACGTCGCGCTCGATATTGTAGTTCGCGATCAGCGAGACCCAGGCGGCGATGACGAGCCCGTAGGAGGCCGCGGCGGCGGCCGCACTCGGCATGCCGCTGTCGACATAGCAGGCAACGCCGTGGACCAGCGCAGTGACCACGGAGAGGCCGAGCGCGTAGGAATAGGCCGGGCGCAGCACGGCATTGGCGTAGATCAGCACGATCACGACGAAATACTGGTAGTGGGTCGCCAGCGGATCGCGCGAGACAAGGAAGATGGCGAGAATCCCGGCAATCATCGACGCCGGCACGGATGTAATGATCAGGTTGCGCGCGACAGCTCCGAGCGGCCGCGCGAGAAGCAGTGCGGCGGCGACCATCCACGGCGTCACCAGCGCCAGATGGATGACGAGCGCCAGGGTGACCGTGTCATTGGCGAGGAAATAGTCGCCCACCAGGAAGGAATTGTAGACGATCACCGTGCGCGCCGTGACAAGGCGCAGCATCTTGGCCCGCCGAACGCCGGTATCGGCGTCGAAGCGGCTTTCCAGCGGTTCCGGAAAAGCCAGGTTCCAGCGCGGGCTGGCCTGGGCCTTCGCGATGTCCTCGGCGGTGATCTTGACGTCCTGCATTCTGCCCGGCGGGAAGGAGGCATTCGCGGGCCCGAGGCTGCACCCAAAGCGTCAATGGCCGGCTAATTCCACCGGCCGGATTTGCTGAAATTCCCATCTTCCGCGGCGCTATGGTTGCTCATTCCTTGCGGCGGCGCGCATGCACGCAATGACGAAACCCATGCCCCCGGCGGGCACGCCTTCCGGAAAATTTCACGATCCGTTGAACCTCGGGCCGCGTGGCCACCACCCATGTCCGAAGGGGTGACATCCTTCCCCGAACCCAAGCAAGGACTTCGCCATGAACGCTCTCAAGTCTCTCGCCCTCGCCGGCGTCGCCGTTGCCGGCCTCGGCATGTTCGCCACCACCGATGCCGAAGCTCGCGGGTTCCGCGGCGGCGGCGGTTTCCACCGCGGCGGCGGCATGCATTTCGGCGGCGGCCGGCATTTCGGCGGACGCCACCTGCATCTTGGCCATCGCCACGGCTTCCACCGCCATCACCACCATCGCCATGGCCACGGTTTCTGGCGTCATGGCCGCTGGGTCGGCGCGGGCCTCGGCATCGCGGTGGTCGGGTCGAGCTGCTACCGCTACCGCTGGACCGACACCCCCTACGGCCCGGTTCGCCGCCTCGTGAACGTCTGCGCCTGGTAACGCCGCAATCCGCAGTGCATGCCTCCCGTTCCCAACTTGGCCCCGGTCGCAGGACCGGGGCCTCTTTGGTCCGCGGTCAGAGCGCGGCGATCAGCACCCCGACGAGCATGGCCATCAGCACGATGCAGCCGAGGAAGAAGATGCCCGAGCGGAAACGAAGGTCATTGGAGCCGATATGAACGAAGGAATGGGCAACTCGCGTCGCGACGAAGGCCCAGGCGAGTGCAGCCATCAGCCAGCCGTTTGCACCGACATGGATGGCAATGATGACGAGCACGTAGAACAGGACAGGCGTCTCGAACTGGTTCGAAAAGTTGTTCGCGGCCTGCTTTGCACGCGCCGGCCAAGCTTCCCCGGACAATGCGATCTCTTTCAGTTTCACTTCACGCCGATACAGCGCTTTGCGTCTGAAAAAGCCCATCGTGAGAAGGATAGCGATGGTCCAACCGACCTGCGCCAGCAAAGGCCAAACAAGCGACATCCCGCCCGGATTCATCAAACCCATCGAAAATTCCCCTCACATCCCCGCTATGCGACAATTTATCTGGAATGTCGCTAGGGAACCGAGCATCATACAGGGAGGTTGGTCAAGGAAATACCCGATTTCATCGGTTTGATGCCGCCTAACGGCGCGACAAGCGTGCCGGCGTTTTGCGGAAGGCAGATCTTCCGCCTCGAGTTTTGGGGAGACCACGTCATGCGTCTTACGTCCTTCAAGAGCCTGGCCGCGACCGCTGCCGCCGGCGCTCTCGCTCTCGGCTTCACCGTCCTCGCCCCGGCCTCGGCCCAGGCTTCCTCGGCGACCCGCTCGGCCATCAGCTCGCCTGTCACCGACCACGCTTCGCCGATGGAAATGCAGCGTCGCGTCTACAGGGGAGGCGGCCATCGCGGCGGCTTCCGCCACGGCCACCGCGGCGGCCGCGGCTTCGGCCCCGGTGCGGCCGTAGGTCTTGGCGCCGCCGCGCTGATCATCGGTGGCGCTGCTGCCGCAGCGGCTTCGCAGCCTGGCTACTACCGCGAGTGCTGGGTCGAGCGCCGCTGGGTCGATACCCCGTGGGGTCCCGAGCCGCGCCGCGTGCGCGTCTGCAACTAAGCAATCTGACATCGACAAGGAAATGGCCCGGCCTCGCCCGGGCCATTTTTCTATCCGGAAGTGGCAGGGCAACTCTGGAGCGACCCATGTCCCCCACGCCCGCCTCGGTCAGCCGCCGCATCGCCATAGCCGCGATACCGGCGCTGGCCCTCAGTGCCTGTACCCAGCCGCGCGCCCAGATCGACGAAACCCGTCCGCCTCCGCGCATCGTCGATCCGAAGACGGAACTGGAACGGCGCGGCCGCTAGCGACGCGCCTCAGACCCGCCCGCCGTTCGGATAGTTCGGGCTCTCGCGCGTAATCGTCACGTCGTGGACGTGGCTCTCGCGCAAACCCGCGCCTGATATCCGCACGAACTCCGTCTTGGTGCGGAAGTCAGCGAGGTCCTTCGCGCCGGTATAGCCCATGGCGGCGCGCAGGCCGCCGACGAGCTGGTGGACGACCGTGTTGACGGGGCCCTTGTAGGCGACCTGACCCTCGATGCCCTCCGGTACGAGCTTCAGCGTGTCCTTCACCTCGGCCTGGAAGTAGCGATCGGCCGAGCCGCGCGCCATGGCGCCGACCGAACCCATGCCCCGGTAGCTCTTGTAGGAGCGGCCCTGCCACAGATAGACCTCGCCGGGGGCCTCGTCGGTGCCGGCGAGGAGGCCGCCGATCATCGCGACCTCCGCGCCCGCGGCGAGCGCCTTGGCGAGATCGCCGGAGAACTTGATGCCGCCGTCCGCGATGACCGGGGTGCCGGTCGCCTGCGCGGCCTCGACGCTCTCCATGATGGCGGTGAGCTGCGGCACGCCGACGCCGGCGACGATCCGCGTCGTGCAGATCGAACCCGGGCCGATGCCGACCTTGATCGCATCCGCGCCGGCATCGATCAGCGCCTTGGTGGCAGCGCCGGTCGCGACGTTGCCAGCCACGACCTGCACCTTGTTCGACAGGCGCTTGATGCGCGTCACCTGGTCGAGAACCTTCTGGGAATGGCCGTGGGCCGTGTCGACCACGACGAGGTCGACGCCCGCATCGATCAGCAGTTCGGTACGCTCGAAGCCCTGTTCGCCGACGGTGGTGGCAGCGGCGACGCGCAGGCGGCCATGCTCGTCCTTGCAGGCATTGGGATTGGCGACCTGCTTCTCGATGTCCTTCACCGTGATCAGGCCCGTGCAGCGGTAATGCTCGTCGACGACCAGCAGCTTCTCGATGCGGAACTGGTGCAGGAGGCGCTTGGCCTCTTCCTGGGTGACGCCCTCGCCGACCGTCACCAGCCGGTCCTTGGTCATCAGTTCGGCGATCGGCTGGTCGGGGCGCGTCGCGAAGCGCACGTCGCGGTTGGTGAGGATGCCGACCAGCTTGCCGGCCTTGCCGTTCGGTCCGCGCTCCACGACGGGAAAACCGGAGAAGTTGTGCTTCCTCATCAGCGCCTGCGCGTCGGCCAGCGTCTCGTCGGGATGGATGGTGATGGGGTTCAGCACCATGCCGCTCTCGAACCGCTTCACCTGCCGGACGTGGTCGGCCTGCACGTCCGGCTCGAGGTTGCGGTGGATGACGCCGATGCCGCCCGCCTGCGCCATGGCGATGGCCATGCGGTATTCGGTGACGGTGTCCATCGCCGAGGAAATGACCGGGATATTGAGCGAGATCGAGCGGGTGATGCGGCTCCTCACGTCGACATCGCCGGGCATCACGTCCGACAGACCCGGCCGGAGCAGCACGTCGTCGAAGGTGAGAGCTTCCTCGAAGGTCTTGATGAGGGCCATGGCCAACTCCGCGCGGGTGAGGGAAAAGCCGTCTCGGCCCTCTCGACTCGGCAAGAAGGACGGCGGCGGCTCGCTTTAGGGTTGGCGATGCCTGCTAACACGACTCGGGGACGGCTCCAATAAGCGTTTTGCGGATTTTTCAGCCTTTTTGCCGGCCCAGCCATGCGCGCGCTGCCGCAGCGACACCCGCTCGCGATTTCGTGACGGGAGCGGGCCGGGCGAGCGGCGCGCGAATATCCATATCGACCGTTGAACCTTTCCGGCCATGGCCGGTTGAACCATTCCTGACGCCACAGCGACACACGGATGAAATATCCGGAGTCGCACATGTTCCTCGATCCTCGCTTTCTTGCGAACGCCACGATGATCGCCGCACCCACGCTCATGTTTCTCGCCGCCTCCTCGGTCCTGCTCCTGATGACGGGGCCGGGATCAGCGCAGTCGCAGGAGACACTGCGTGTGGAAATCCGCGGCGGCGAGAGCGTCTCCGTGCCGGGGGCCAATGGCCGCGAGATCACGCTGAAATTCTCGCGCGTCATCGCGGACGGGCGCTGCGCCAGCGCCGCCGGCTGCGCCCGCGCGGGATCGCCGGTCGTCGAGGTCGAGGCTGTCGGCGCCGGCACCCCGACCTTCCGCATGTCGCCGGCCGCCCATCTCGCGGCGCCCTTCGTGCCCGTGCAGGGCCGCTTCGTCGCCTTTGGGGAACTGGTCTCCCCGCCCCGCGAACTGTCGACCGCGAACCGCCCCCCGGCGCTCGACGCCTATGTGCTGCGCCTGACCGTCACCCCCTGAGTCCCCCGCCGCCCTTCCGCACTCCGGCCCGATGCCCTATGTGACCCAAGATCGGTCGAGGGCATCATGGTCACACGGGACGAAGTCGCGCGCGCACTGGAAAAGGTGAGGCTGCCGACGAGCGGGCAGACGCTGACGGCCTCGGGCCGGCTCTCCGACATTCTCGTCAACAACGACAAGGTCATGGTGTCGATCGGCATCGACCCGACCGAGGCGGCCGCGATGGAGCCTGTACGCGCCGCCGCGCAATCGGCCATCGGCGGCATTCCCGGCGTCGGACAGGCACTCGTCGCGCTAACCGCCGACCGGCCGGCCGAACGGGGTCAGCGTCCGCCGCCCTCCACCCAGCCCCATGTCGCGCCCGGCCGGCCGAGCCAGCCACCGACGCCGAAGGCGGCCACCCTGCCGGGCGTGAAGCACGTCATCGCGGTCGCCTCCGGCAAGGGCGGCGTCGGCAAATCGACGACGGCCGCCAATCTCGCGCTGGCGCTGGCGGCGGACGGCCGCAAGGTCGGCATTCTCGACGCCGACATCTACGGCCCGTCCATGCCGAAACTGTTCGGGCTCTCCGGCAAGCCGCGGGTCATCCAGGGGCGCACGCTCGCTCCCCTCGAGGGCTACGGCGTGAAGGTCATGTCCATCGGCTTCATGGTCGAGGAAGAGACGCCGATGGTCTGGCGCGGCCCGATGGTGATGAGCGCCATCACGCAGATGCTGCGCGAGGTGGCCTGGGGCGAGCTCGACGTGCTGGTGGTGGACATGCCGCCCGGCACGGGCGACGCGCAGCTCACCATGGCGCAGGCGACGCCGCTCGCCGGCGCGGTGATCGTCTCGACGCCGCAGGACCTCGCCCTGATCGACGCCAGGCGCGGCGTCGCCATGTTCCGCAAGACCGAGGTGCCGATCCTCGGCATCGTCGAGAACATGAGCTATTTCATCGCGCCCGATACCGGCAACCGCTACGACATTTTCGGCCATGGCGGCGCGCGGCGCGAGGCGGAACGGCTGAAGGTGCCGTTCCTCGGCGAGGTGCCGCTCGACATGAACCTGCGCGCGCGCTCCGATTCCGGCCAGCCGATCGTCGCGACCGAGCCTGACAGCCCGCATACGCTGGTCTATCGCGACATCGCCCGGCAGGTCTGGGCGAGCCTGACCGGCACGGGCGACGTGACGCTCAAGCCGGCCCCGAAAATCGTGATCGAGTGACCGGGACCATGCCCGACACCGCTTCGCCCACCGGGGAAACCCGTCTCGACCTCAAGGGGCTGAAATGCCCCCTGCCCGCGCTCAAGGCGCGCAAGGCGCTGTCGCGGATGCAGGGTGGCCAGATGCTGGTCGTCGTCTGCACGGATCCGATGGCGGCCATCGACATTCCCAATCTCGTGCGCGAGACCGGCGATGCGCTGGAAGGCCAGGAACGCGCCGACGGCGTGCTGTCGTTCCGGATCAGGAAGGCGTGAGCGGCCTCACACCGCGCCCTGGAGCGCCCCGCGTGCGTTGAAATGGCAGGTGAAGGCGCGCTGGCCGTAGCGGCCATGGCTAGCGAGGCCGCGCAGCTCGTAGCGGCCCCCGGCGGTGCGGGCGGCGCGTGGTTCCAGATGGACGGCCGAGCGGCGAACACCCATCATCTGCGCGGCGTCCGCCCGGCACCAGCCGTGCATCGACCAGTGATGGCGGCGATGGCGGGCCTCGGCCGAGGAAGCCGTTGCGACTGTCACGGCGACGAGCGAGAGGACGACAAGGGCGGGCTTCAGCATGCGGGTCTCCCGAAACGGCTTCGGTGCCATTCAATCACGAGTCGCATGTCGATGCCGAGACGCCCGGGCGGGCTTTACGTTACGCGGCCAGCGCCCCATCTTCGTGGTGACAAGGAAGCGCCGATGTCCCTGATTGCCGCCGTGATCTACGGCCCCGACGACGATTGCGACGGCCTGCTGACCGCCATCGCCCATGGCTGGATGGCGCAGGGCCACGCGGTTGCCGGCGTCGTGCAGATCAATGCCGGCGCGAACTGCGCCGAAATCGACATGGAGCTGGAAGTGCTCGGCTCCGGCCGCCGCATCTCGATCTGTCAGGATCTCGGCGCGGGCAGCGCCGATGCCTGCCGGCTCGATCCGGCCGGGCTCGCCGAGGCCGCGGCGGCCGTGAAGGAAGCCATCGGCCGCCCGGTCGACGTGGTTCTCGTCAACAAGTTCGGGCGCATGGAAGCCGAAGGCGGCGGGATGCTCGCCGAAATCGGCGCGACTGTGGAAGCCGGCCTGCCGCTGGTGATCGGCGTTCCCAGGCGCTTCACCGAGGCCTGGAACGCCTTTGCGGCCGGCATGGACGTGCAGCTGCCCTGCGACCGCGCGGCGCTGGAAAGCTGGTGGCGGGACGCCCGCGCCCCGCTCGCCGCCGAATAGGTCAGTCGGACACCAGATCGCGCGACAGCGTCTCGAACAGGCGCACCCACAGGCGCGTGCGCGGCACGAGGCACGAGATCTCGATGTGCTCGTAGTGCGTATGCGGCCCGTCGCCGATGACGCCGAGGCCGTCGAGGGTCGGGACACCGAGCGCGCCGGTGAAATTGCCATCGGAGCCGCCGCCGGCGATGCGCTCGCCGGCCGAGGGCCATTGCGAGCCGCCAATGAGCGTTGCCGCGTGGTCGTAGAGACGCTGGATGGCCGGCGTCTTGGCGTAGGACGGGCGGTAGAGCCCGAGCGTCACGTCCAGCTTCACGTCGGGATCGTGCGGCTGGAGCGCCAGCAGTTTCGCGCGCACCTCGGCCTCGGCCCCGGCGGTCGGCACCAGCACGTAGACGCAGGCGCGCGAGGAAATCGGCACCATGTTCTCGTGGGTGCCGCCGGAGATCGTGCCGACGTTAAGCGTGATGGTGCGGTCATAGTCGGTCATGGCCTCGACGGCCAGCACCTGCCGGGCCATCTCGCGGATCGCACTGCGCCCGCGCGCGTGATAGGCGCCGGCATGAGCGGGCTTGCCGGTCGTCTCCAGGTAGTAGCGGGCGATGCCGTGGCGGCCGACGGTCAGCTTGCCGCCCTCGCCGGAGGGCTCCGCCACCAGCACGATGGCGTGGCGCCTGGCCTCCGCCTCGATGCGGGCGCGCGAGGACGGGCTGCCGGCTTCCTCGTCGGGGATGAACATGACCGAGACCGGCAGGCGCGGCCGTTTGCCCATGGCGCAAAGATGGGCCAGCGCCGCCACGGCCATGGCATTGCCGCCCTTCATGTCGTAGATGCCCGGCCCATAGGCCCGGCCATCCTCGATGCGCCATGGCAGCGGACCCGCCAGCGTGCCGACCGGATGCACCGTATCGATATGGCCGAGCATGAGGATGCCCGGCCCCTCCTCCTCGCCGGCGATCCGGCCGATCAGGATGTCGCCATAGCCGCCCGTGCCGGGAATGCGCTCGATCTCCGCTCCGGCAGCAACGAGCAGGCTCTCCGCGAAATCGGCCATGCGGTTGACCGCCGCCACGTCCTGCGTCGGGCTCTCGATGGCGACCCACTGCCGGACGGTTTCGAGCAGGGATTCGGTGGTGAAGTCGATGAAGGCCAGACCGTCGCTCACGCCGGGAGCACCTTGCCGGGGTTGAGGATGCCCTTGGGGTCGAGCGCGGCCTTGATGGTATGCATCACATCCACGGCCTCGCCGTGCTCCTCGCGCATGAATTTCATCTTGCCGATGCCGACGCCATGCTCGCCGGTGCAGGTGCCGCCGAGCGCGATGGCGTGGCGCACCATGCGGTCGTTGATCTCGTTGGCCTGCTTCCACTCGTCCGGATCATCCGGATCGATCTGCATGCCGAGGTGGAAGTTGCCGTCGCCGACATGGCCGACGAGGGTCGTGCCGAAGGTGCGCTGTGCGGTGTCCTTGCGAACCTCGCGGATGACCTCGGCCAGCGCCGAGATCGGCACGCAGACATCGGTGCCGAAGCCCTTGGCGCCGGGACGCAGCGCGCGGATCGCCCAGTGGATGTCGTGGCGGGCCTGCCAGAGCCTGTTGCGCTCGTCGGCGTCGGTGGACCATTTCCAATTGGTCGCGCCTTCACCCTTGGCCAGTTCCTCGACGATGGCGGCCTGCTCCTCGACCGCCGACTGGCTGCCGGCGAACTCGAAGAACAGGGTCGGCGTCACCGGCAGGCCGAGCTTGGAATAGCCGTTGACGGCGAGGATCGCGTTGTCGTCGAGCAGTTCCACCCGCGAGATCGGCAGACCCATCTGGATGGTCTGGATGACGGTGTCGACGGCCGCCTCGACGCTCGGAAAGGCGCAGATGGCCGCGGCCATGACCTCGGGGATGCCGTAGAGCCGCACGGTCGCCTCGGTGATGATGCCGAGCGTGCCCTCCTGTCCGACGAAAAGGCCGGTGAGATCGTAGCCCGCCGACGACTTCCTGGCGCGCGAGCGCGTCCTGATCACGCGCCCGTCGGCCAGGACGACGGTGAGGCTGACGACGTTCTCGCGCATGGTGCCGTAGCGCACCGCATTGGTGCCGGAGGCGCGCGTCGCCGCCATGCCGCCGATGGTGGCGTCTGCACCGGGATCGATGGGGAAGAACAGGCCGGTATCGCGCAGATGGGCGTTCAGCGTCTTGCGGGTGACGCCGGCTTGCACTGTCGCATCAAGGTCTTCGGCGCGGACGCTGAGGATCTGATTCATCCCCGTGAGGTCGAGCGAGATGCCGCCCTTCACCGGGATCAGCGCGCCCTCCAGCGACGACCCTGCGCCATAGGCGACCACCGGCGTATCATGCGCGTTGCACAGCCTGACGATGGCCGAGACCTCCTCGGTCGACAGCGCCCGGCAGACCGCGTCCGGCAGATGGACCTGATGACGCGACTCGTCGCGCCCGTGCTGTGCGCGATCCGACTCCGAGGTTGTGACGCGGTTGCCGATGAGCGCCTGCAGCGCCTCCAGCAGAGCGGGTTTCAGGTTCGAGGCGGCGGCGGGCGCGTTCATCGGCGTGTTCTTGGGTCGAGGGTTCGGAAGGGGCGGATATTCAAGACACCAAGCCGGCGAGATTCCAACCGGCAAGGCGCAGGCCAGCCCCGCGAGGCAACGTCAGGGGACGGCGCGGGTTTCGACCTGCCACGTCAGATCGGGAGCGATGGTGACGAGATTGAAGGCCGGGCCCTCCTCGCCGTGGCGGCCGGTGGCCGAGGCGGAGGGAGCGCCGATGTGGGTGATGATGTGGCCGTCGTGAACGCTCTCACGCCGACAGGCCTCGTGCAGATGCCCATGGAGAACTAGAGGGCAGCGATAGTGAGAAAGAACGTCGAGCAGCCCCTCGCCGTCGCGCAACCGCTTCAGGCGCGACAGGCCGGGTGCGACAGGCGGATGGTGGATGGCGACGATGGGGAGATGAGCCGAACGATCCACCGCGGCCAGGATTGCCCAAAGAATATTGAGCTGCTCTCGCCCCAGCTCACCTTCCGCCGAAAACGTCCAAGTTGGCGTGCCTGAGCAAAGCGTCAGAACGACAGCTCTGCCCAGCACATCGACACGAGGAAAATGGCCTCTGATGTCTTCTCCCCGCCCGGTCACCAGCCAATCGGCAAATACGGCCCGGATGCGTGAGGGTGTGTCGGTCGTGTAGACATCGTGATTGCCCGGAGCCCACGACACCCTCTCCGGATGCCCCAACCGCACCAGCGCGGCACGAGCGCGATCATATTCCGATGACAAGCCAAGTTCGATCAGATCGCCAGTGACGACGACATGATCAGGCTGCGCAGCGAGAACGGCCGCCGCCGTCTTCTCCCACACCTTGTCGTCATGCGCGCCAGGCTGGCGCCTCCAGTTGATCCAGCCGAGAACCGGCTTCAGCCGCCATGGCCATTCCGTCGGGAAGGGCACGGGCGACAGATGCAGGTCGGACAGGTGCGCGATGACTGTCATTGGGCAGTAGGCAATAGGCAATGGGCAGTCGGTTTGTCGACTGCCAACTGCCCACGCCCGACTGCCGCCATCACGTCAGCATCTGCATGTCGCCGTCGATGGAGATCGCCTGACCGGAGATCGTCCGCCCCTTCGGCGAGGCGAGAAACAGCATCTGGTCGGCGAGCTGCCGCGCGGTGACGAATGTCTTCAGCGAGGTATTGGCCACCGCCTGCTGCTCGATCTCGCGGAAGGCGACGCCGCGCGATTGGGCCTTCGCCTCCAGCACCCGGCGGATGCGGTCGCCCTCGACCAGCCCCGGCAGGATCGCGTTGGCGCGGATGCCGAACTCGCCGAGTTCGACGGCCAGCGACTTGGTGAAGCCGATCACGCCCCATTTCGCCGCCGAATAGGGCGTGCGCAGCGCGAAGCCGAAGCGCCCCGCCACCGAGGCGAGATTGATGATCGAGGCGTTGTCGCTCTTCTTCAGGTGCGGCACGGCGAGGCGCGCGCAGTTGAACTGGCTGGTCAGGCAGATATCGATGCAGCGGTCCCAGTCCTCGGGGTTGATCTCCTCGACGCGGCCGGTCGGCCCGGCAATGCCGGCATTGTTGACCAGCACGTCGAGGCCGCCGAGGCGGTCGATGGCGGTATCGAACAGGGCCTTCACCTCGGCGCGGTTCGATACGTCGCAGGGGCTGGACCAGATGCCGGGATCGGTGCGGGCGAGATCGTTGATCGCCTCGCGGTCGACGTCGCAGACATGGACCTTGGCGCCCTCTTCCGCGAAGGCGCGCGCAACCTCGCGGCCGATGCCGTTCGCGCCCGCCGTGACCAGCACGCGCAGGCCCTTGATGCCGAGATCCATGAAACCCTCTCCCTGATGCTTGTTCGTGTCAGTCCGCCGCTTCGTCGGCGGCAAGGCCGCCGCGGGCAATGATGAAATCGGCAGCGCCCCGGATGTCGGCGGCGATGGCGGCGCGCGCGCCCTCCCCGTCGCCGGCCCGGATCGCCGCCAGCGCCTCGGCATGGAAGCGCACCGCGCCGCCGGTGGCGAGGCGGTCGGGATTGGCGCCGAGGTCGAGGTTGAGGATGGGGCCGGCCTTCAGCCAGAGCCCGCCGATGATCTCGACCAGGGTGGGCAGGCCGGTCGCCGCGTAGATGGCGAAATGCAGGTCCTTGTTGATGCGCACGCCCTCGGCGAGGTCCGGCCGCTTGACCGTGCTCAGGCCCCGGAACGCCGCCTCGGAGGCCGCGATGCGGGCGATGTCGGCGGGGGAAGCGGATGCCGCGGCGCGCTCGGCGGCGAAGCCTTCGAGTTCGATCCGCACGGTGGTCAATTCGCTGAACTGGCCGATGGTCAGGATCGGCACGCGCACCGCCCGGTTCGGCGCGACTTCCAGCGCCCGGTCGGCGACGAGGCGGCTCACCGCCTCGCGCACGGGCATCATCGAGACGCCAAGCGCCTCGGCCGTGCCGCGCAGGGAGAGCTTGTCGCCGGGGGCGAGGCGGCCTTCCATCAGCAGTTCGCGCAACTGGCCATAGACCTTGTCGCCGAGGGTCTCTCGCTCCAAGGGGCCAAGGGCTGTGAGGGCTTCGGCGACGCTCATCCTGTTTGCAGGCGATCCCGTGGAAGGGGCTGGACAAAGCCGCCCGTTTGAGAAACCATAACTGTGATCACAGATCACGGCAAGCCGCATGGCCGCCGGCCGCGAGAGGGGAACAACCCCTCCGCGGGTGAACAGGTGGAAACGCAAAGGAGACGTCCCATGCCGCTCGACACGAGCCTTTCACGCCGCACGATCCTCAAGGCTTCCGCGGGCGCCGCCGCCCTCGGCACGCTCGGCGCGCCGGCGATCAGCTACGCGCAGTCCGAGGTCATCAAGTTCGGCCATATCACCCCGCGCACCGGCTTCCTCGGCCCGTTGGGCGAATATGCCGTGCAGGCCATGCAGCTCGCCACGGAAGAGGTCAACGCGGCCGGCGGCATCAACGGCCGCAGGATCGAGGTGATCTACGACGACAGCCCGAATCCGCAGCAGGCTTCGGCCAAGGCCGAGCGCCTGATCCAGCGCGACAAGATTTCGGCGCTGATCGGCGAGATTTCGTCGGCCTCCGCGCTCGCCATCGCGCAGGTCGTGCAGCGCGAGAAGGTGCTGTTCATCAACACGGGCGCGAACTCGGACGCGCTGCGCGGCTCGGACTGCCAGCGCTACATGTTCCACATCGAGGCGCAGAACTCGATGTATGTGAAGGCGGTCGGCCGCTCGCTGGTCGCCAATGGCCTCGTGACGGGCAAGAAGTGGTACTCGCTGACGGCCGACTATGCCTTCGGCCACGACCTCCTGAACGTCGCCAAGCGCTTCATGGCCGGCAACAACGCCAACCATGCCGGCGACGACCTGATCCCGACCGATCTCGCGGACTTCTCGCCGTTCCTCCTGAAGATCCGGCAGGCCCGCCCGGACGTGGTGATCCTCAACCTCGCGGGGACGCAGATCACCAACTTCCTCAAGCAATATGCCGAGTTCGGCCTGACCTTCCCGGTCGCCGGCTTCGGCTTCGACACGGCGCTCGCCTGGGGCGCGGGCCCTGGCAATTTCGGCGGCATCTGGCCCGCGCTCTGGCACCACCTCGTCGACACGCCGAACACCAAGAAGTTCGTCGCGGCCTTCAACGCCAAGCATCGCCGCCCGCCGGAGAACCAGGCCTGGGGCGAATACTGCTCGCTCAAGATCATCGCCCAGTCGATGGCCGAGACGCGCTCGACCGACCCGACCAAGATCGTCGAGCATTTCGAAAAGGGCGCGAAGTTCGACGTGCTGAAGTCGCGGGAGAGCTATTTCCGCGCCCGCGACCATCAGATGATGACCGAGATGTACGCCATCACCGCGCTGCCGCAGGCGCAGGTGAAGAACCAGTGGGACATCTTCTCCTCCTCGCCCCCGGTTCCGGGACCGAACGAGAGCCTCGAGGTGATCGCGGCGACCGAGGAAGAGAACAAGTGCACGTTCCGCTCGGCATGAGGTGAGACAGAAGACCGGAGCAGCTCTTCGCTGCTCCGGTTTGCCTGCACATCGCAACTGCGTCCTTCGAGGCTCGCTTCGCTCGCACCTCAGGATGAGGAGGCCGGCACTCCGCATCCCGGCCAAGCGGCCCACCGGCTTCCTACTCCTCAATGCCGACCTCCAGCGTCCTCATCCCGAGGTGCGAGCGAAGCGAGCCTCGAAGGACGCACCTCCCCGATGCAACCCGTCGATAACGTCATGAGAACCGGAAAGCGTTCGTGCCAGACCTGATCCCGCTCATATCGCAGATCCTCAACGGGCTGCTGTTCGGCGCCTATTACGTGATGATCGCGCTCGGGCTCTCGATGATCTTCTCGCTCGGCGGCATCGTGAACCTCGCCCATGGCGCGTTCTATGCCATCGGCGCCTATCTGGCGGTGACGCTGGCGCCGCATATCGGCTTCGGCGGCGCGCTGATCGCCTCGCCGCTGGTGGTCGCGCTCATCGGGCTGGTGATCGAGCGCTACCTGCTGCGCCGGTTCTACACGGCCGACCCCATCCTCGGCCTGCTCTTGACCTTCGGCCTCGCCATGGTGGCCGAACAGTCGCTGCGCATCCTCTACGGCGCGGCGCCGGTACCCTTTTCGATCCCGCAGGCACTGCGCGGACAGGTCTTCCTCGGCGATTTCGTCTATTCGCGCTATCGGCTGATGATCCTGGGCACGGCGGTTCTCTGCGTCGCCGGCCTCTGGCTGCTGCTGTCGCGGACGGCCTTCGGCAAGGTCGTGCGGGCGGGCGTGCAGGACCCCGACATGGTCGGCGCGCTCGGCATCTCGCTGAAGCCCTACATGACCGCCGTCGTCATGATCGGCGTCGGGCTCGCGGCGCTGGCCGGCGTGCTGATCGCGCCAATCGCGGGCGTCCATCCGGCCATGGGACAGGAGATCATCACCTTCGCCTTCGTCGTGGTGGTGATCGGCGGCCTCGGCTCGTTCTGGGGTGTCGTGGCGGCCGCCTGTATCGTCGGCGTGACGCGCGGCGTCGCGGCCCATTTCTACCCGGCCGCGACGGAAGCCTCCGTCTACCTCCTCATGGTGCTCGTCCTGCTGCTCAGGCCCCGCGGCCTGTTCGGCGAGCGCATCCAGAAGTTCGAGTGACCGCATGACCGCCTCGACGCGCAATCTCCTCGCGGCCCTCGCCGGGCTGGTCGTCCTGCCCTTCCTGATGCTGTCGATCGGCCTGACGCTGACCTCGGCGACCGACGTCGTGATCTTCGCCATCGCCGCGCTGGCGCTGAACATCCTCGTCGGCCATACCGGCCTCGTCTCGTTCGGCCACGCGACCTTCTTCGGCATCGGCGCCTATGCCGCGGCTCTTGCGCAGCGGCACTTCCTGCCCGGCCAGATGCTGCTGCCGATCCTGTTCGCGATCGTCTTCGTCGGCGCCTTCTCGGCGCTGGCGGGCCTTCTGATCCTCCGCCGCCGCGGCGTCTATTTCTCGCTGCTGACGCTCGCTCTCGCGGCGGTCGCCTTCACCGTCTCGTTCCGCTGGACCGAACTGACCGGCGGCGAGAACGGCCTCGGCGGCCTCGTGCGCCCGGTCTGGCCGGGGCTCGACCTCAACAACCCCTGGGTCTTCTATGCGCTGGTCGCAGCCATCGGCTTTGCCGTCGTGTTCCTGCTCCAGCGCTTCCACCGCTCGGCGGTCGGCACCGTGCTGGTGGCGATCCGCGAGAACGAGACGCGCGCCCGCTTCGTCGGCTACGACACCACGCGCTACAAGCTGATCGCCTTCACCATCTCGGCGACGCTGGCCGGCTTTGCCGGCGCGCTCGCGGCTTTCCACCACCGCTTCACGTCCGCCGATGCCCTGCATATCCAGGCGTCCGGCGAACTCCTGGCCATGGTGGTGATCGGCGGCATGCGCTCGTTCCTCGGCCCTGCCCTCGGCGCGCTCTTCTTCATGCTGTTCCGCGAGTATCTGTCGCTGTTCACGTCGAGCTGGCTGCTGTTCTTCGGCCTCCTGTTCGTCGCCTTCATCGTCTTCTCGCCCACCGGCCTGATCGGCGTCGCCGAGCGGCTGATGGCGCCGTTCCGGAAAAGGCAAGAGACCGACGCGGCCATGGCGGCCCGGCGCGTGGAACAGGTCGGCCCGGTGCCGCGCGAATTCGTCCGCGAGGGCAAGGCGGACGGCGGCGCGGTTCTCGCGGCCGACGGCATCGTCAAGAGCTTCGGCGGCATCCGCGCTGTCAGGGGCGTCAGCTTCACCGTGCGCGACCGCACGCTGCACGCGCTGATCGGCCCGAACGGCGCCGGCAAGACCACGGCCTTCAACCTGATTTCCGGCATGTTCCCGCCCGACAAGGGCTCGGTGACGCTGGAGGGCCGCGAGGTCGGAGGTCTCTCGCCGCAGGCGATCACTCAAGGAGGCGTCGGCCGGTCGTTCCAGATCACCAACCTCTTTCCCGGCCTCACCATCGAGGAGAACGTCCGCCTCGCCATCCAGGCGCGCCATTCCGGCCGTTTCGGCGTCTGGGCCGAAGCGACCGCCCTGCCCGGCCTCGGGCAGGATACGACCACTCTGATGCGTTATCTCGGCCTTGCCGGCATCGAGCAGGCCGAAGCGGGCTCGCTGTCCTATGGCGGCCAGCGCCTCGTCGACATGGCGCTGGCTCTCGCCACGCGCCCGCGCGTGCTGCTGCTGGACGAGCCGCTCGCGGGCCTCGCGGCAGCCGAGCGGAAGCGCGTCGGCGACATCATCAAGACCATTTCCGGCGACATCCCGGTCCTGCTGGTCGAGCACGACATCGACCGCGTGTTCCAGCTCGCCGACCACGTCACGGTGATGAACGACGGCGAGGTGCTGGTCGACGGCACGGTGGAGGACGCGCGTTCGTCAGAGAAGGTGCAGGCCGTCTATCTCGGCTCGGGCGCCCATGCCGTCGCCGCCAAGGAACGGACTTCCGCCGCGACGGCCGAAACGCTGCTGGCGCTGAAGGATGTGAACACGTTCTACGGCAAGAGCCACATCCTCAACGACGTGACCATGGACGTGAAGGCCGGCGAGATCGTCGCCCTGCTCGGCCGCAACGGCGCGGGCAAGTCCACCGTGCTCAAGACGATTACCGGCATCGCGCCGCCCGCCACCGGCGCGGTTTCGCTCGGCGGCGATGCGCTCGCCGGCCTGCCGCCGGACCGGGTGGCGCGGCTCGGCGTCGGCTACGTGCCGCAGGGCCGTGGCTTGTTCGCGGGCCTGTCGGTCAAGGACAATCTCATGCTCGGCCGGCTGAAGCGGCGCACCGGCGCCGGCCGCCACTGGGGCGAGGACCGGGTGCTGGCCTTCTTCCCGCGCCTCAAGGAGCGCTGGAACACCTCGGCCGACTTCCTCTCGGGCGGCGAACAGCAGATGGTGGCGGTCGCCCGCGCCCTCGTCGGCGATACGCGGCTGCTGCTGCTGGACGAGCCGTTCGAGGGCCTGTCGCCGGCCATCACCGAGGAACTGTTCGAGGCCTTCGACAAGCTGCGCCACGAGGTCTCGATCATCATCGTCGACCACCACCTGGAGCTGGCGCTGGCGCTTTCCGACCGCACCGTCGCGCTGGAGCGCGGCTCCGTGACCTGGACGGGCGCGTCGAAGGACCTGCGCGAGGACCTTGAACTCCGGCGCAAGGTGCTGTGGCTGTGACGCCGGCCGGATCGGCCGCTGAGCGAATGTGATTGCGAGGTTCATGACATGCCGAAAGTCGCCATCGTCGGTTCGGGCCTGATCGGCCGGGCCTGGGCCACCGTCTTCTGCAGCCATGGCTGGACGACGGCGCTCTACGATCCGGTGCCGGGCGTGGCGAAGGCCGCGAAGGCCCATATCGCGCGCAACCTCAAGGAACTGGCGGCGCTCGGCCTCGTGAAGGACCCGAAGGCTTCGGCGGAAAACCTCGTGGTCGCCAAGGATCTCGCCGACGCCTTGAAGGGCGTCGCGCTGGTTCAGGAAAACGGCCCGGAGACGGTCGAGGCCAAGATCAAGATCCACGGCGAGATCGACCAGCTGGCCCCGCCCTCGGCCATCGTGACGTCCTCGACCTCGTTCCTGTTCGCATCGCTCTGGGCCAAGGACCTGAAGCACCGCAAGCGTGTGATGGTGGCTCATCCCGTGAACCCGCCGCATCTCGTGCCGATCGTCGAGCTCTGCCCCTCCCCCTGGACCGATCCCAAGCTGGTGGAAAAGGCGCGCGGCTATTACGAGAAGGCCGGGCAGGTGCCGGTCACCGTCCGCAAGGAGGTCAACGGCTTCGTGCTGAACCGCCTGCAGGCCGTGCTGATGGCGGAAGCCTTCGATCTCGTCGGATCGGGCGTCGTCAGCCCGGAGGACCTCGACAAGACGATCCGCGACGGCCTCGGCCTCCGCTGGTCGTTCCTCGGGCCGTTCGAGACGATCGAGCTGAACGCGCCCGCCGGCATTCCCGACTACAACCGCCGCTACGGACCGAGCCTTGCCAAGCTGACGGGACGCGAGGTGTTCACCACGAAAAACGAGAAGGCGATCATGGCCGAATGGAGCGGCGAGCAGACGCCTGAACGCATAACCCGTCTGTCGAAATGGCGGGATGGCCGTTTGGCCGCCTTGAAGGCGCACAAGAGGCAGGCCAAGAAGAAGCCGTCCTGATCAATCGATCAATCAGGAGCGGCGCGCACGGCCCGCTCCTGCCGTCCCGCGAAGGAAACGCCAAAGGAACCCGCCCCCATGGCCAAGTCGAAAAAGGTCATCATCACCTGCGCCATTACCGGCTCGATCCACACGCCCTCGATGTCGGAATACCTGCCGGTCACGGCGCAGCAGATCGCCGAGAACGCGATCGCCGCGGCGGAAGCGGGCGCGGCCATCGTCCACCTGCACGCGCGCGACCCGAAGGACGGCCGCCCGGACCAGTCGATCGAGGCCTACGAGCCCTTCCTGAAGGTGATCAAGCAGCGCTCCAACGTCGCGGTGAACATCACCTCGGGCGGCGCCATGACCATGACGGTGGAAGAGCGCGTGAAGCCCGCCGCGCATTACGCCCCGGAAGTCGCCAGCCTCAACATGGGCACGATGAATTTCGGCCTCTATCCGATGCTGGAGCGCTACAAGGACTTCAAGTACGACTGGGAGAAACCCTATCTCGAGGGCTCGCGCGCCGGCATGTTCAAGAACACGCTGGCCGACATCGAATATATCCTCACCACCTGCGCCAATAACGGCACCCGTTTCGAGGTCGAGTGCTACGATATCGGCCACCTCTACACGCTGCGCCACTTCGCCGACCGCGGCATCATCAAGCCGCCGTTCTTCATCCAGTCGGTGTTCGGCATCCTCGGCGGTATCGGCGGCCACTACGAGGACGTGGTGATGATGAAGCGCACGGCCGACCGCCTGTTCGGCGACGAATATCGCTGGTCGGTGCTCGGCGCCGGCCGCAACCAGATGCCGATCGCCGCCATGTCGCTCGCCATGGGCGGCAACGTGCGCGTCGGCCTCGAGGATTCGCTGTGGCTCGGCGCCGGCAGGCTCGCCAAGTCGAACGCTGAGCAGGTGACCCGGGTGCGCCAGATCATCGAGGGTCTCGGCCTCGAAGTGGCGACCCCCGACGACGCCCGCGAAATCCTGGAGCTGAAGGGCGGCGACAAGGTCAATTTCTGACCCGTTCGCCTGTGCCGGCTGCGCCCCCGCGCGGCCCGACCTCTCCCTCTCACGCGCGCATCAGATCGGCGGCCTTCTCGCCGATCATGATGGAGGGCGCGTTGGTGTTGCCGCCGATCAAAGTCGGCATGATCGAGGCGTCGACGACGCGTAGCGCCTCGACGCCGCGCACCCGCAATTGCGGATCGACCACCGCAGCGTCGTCCGCACCCATCCGGCAGGTGCCGACGGGGTGATAGACCGTGTCGACCTTGCGGCGCAGCAGGTCGACGATCTCGTCATCGGTGGAAATCCCGGCGGTGACGATGTCCTTCGTCGCCTGCGCGGCGAGAGGCGGCGCATCCATGATCCGCTTCGTCAGCCTGAAGCCCTCGACCATGGTCGCGACATCGTCTGCATCGCCGAGGAAGTTGGGGTCGATCAGGGGCGCTGCCGTGGGATCGGGGCTTGCCAGTGCGACGCTGCCGCGGCTCTTCGGGCGGAGCACGCAGACATGGCAGGAAAAGCCATGACCGAGCGTCTGCTTGCGCGCGTGGTCCTGAACGATGCCGACGACGAAATGCAGCTGGATGTCGGGAACCGGAAGGTCCGGCCGCGTCTTCAGGAAGCCGCCGGCCTCGGCATAGTTGGTGGCGAGGAGCCCGCGCCGCTCCCGCTTGTAGCGGCCCCATTCACGCGTCAGCTTGGCGCTGCCGGCGGGTGACAGGCCCACGAAGTCTGAATTCGCCGACTTGTAGGCGAAGACGAAGTCCGGATGATCCTGCAGGTTCCGCCCGACGCCCGGCAGGTCGGCGACGACGGGAATGCCGAACCTGCCGAGTTCGGCCCCTGCGCCGATGCCGGACAGCATCAGGATCTGCGGCGATTGCAACGCGCCCGCCGAGACGATGACCTCGCGCCGCGCGCGGGCGATGCGGGTCTCGCTGCCCATCCGGTACTCGACACCGACCGCCCGCCGGCCCTCGAACAGGATGCGGGTCGTACGCGCGCCGGTGACAGCCTGAAGATTCGCCCGCTTGCCGAGATACGGCAGGACATAGGCGCGCGCGGCGCTGCAGCGCTCGCCGTTGCGATGGGTCACCTGATAGTAGCCGACGCCCTCCTGTTCCTCTCCGTTGAAGTCGGCGTTCTCCCGCAGTTGCAGGTGCCGGCAGGCGTCGATGAAGAACTGGCCGCAGGGGTTGTCGCTGCGCAGGTCCGAGACCGAGAGTGGTCCGTCGCGCCCGTGCAGCGGCCCGTCGAGGCGCTCATTGCCCTCGGAGCGGCGGAAATAGGGCAGCACCTCGTCATAGGACCAGCCGGCATTGCCGAGGCTTGCCCAATGGTCGTAATCCCAGCGGTGGCCGCGGATATAAATCATGGCGTTGATCGCCGACGAGCCACCAAGCCCTCGCCCGCGCGGCTGGTAGCCAACGCGGCCGCCGAGCCCCTTCTGCGGCACGGTCGAGAAGCCCCAGTTGTTGATGCGCGTCGGCAGCATGGCAATGACCGCCATGGGCGTATTGACGACGAAACTGTCGCCGCCGCCCCTGCCCGCCTCCAGCATCAGAACAGAGGTTTGCGGATCCTCGCTGAGGCGGCCCGCCAGGGCCGAACCCGACGATCCCCCGCCGACGACCACGAAATCGGCAATCCCGTCCGCTGCCATGGCTCGCTCCCTGGAAGCCGATCGGCCGCCGGGCGGCGTCGGCGGTGTCTTTCCGACTTGGGGAGCAATGAAGGCGCGGCGGACGCTGGCCGCAAGAGCGGTAAAAACCGCACCGCCGGGTCAGCGGCGATGCGGTTTGCCGGTCCGGCCATTCCTGGCGTTCAGGCGTAGTTCGCCCGAAGAGTCTCGAACCGGGCGATCTGGTCGGGCAGCAGCTCGCGCTGGGCGTCGCGGCGCACGAAGATCTTGAACATGGCCTCGCCGGCGGCGTTGTAGAACTGGATCGACAGCGAGCGGCGGCCGTGGAACTTGCGGTCGACGAAGCAGACCTCGACGCAGTTCGACGCCTTCAGATGGCCCCCGATGGGGCTGTCGCCATGGACGTTGAACCAGCCGTGGCCGGACGAGCCCTTCACCAGCGGGCCATGGCACTCCAGCACCACGTCCGGCGTGTTGACGATGAACAGGATCTCGCCCCAGCCGGTGACGTCGTTCCAGATGTCCTCGAAAGCGGAGCCCGGAGCAGCAATGCTCTCGCCGGCGGGCAGCATGGCGAGCACGTCGCGCACCGGCACGCCGTGCTCGCGCGCGACGTTCTCGATGACGCCGTCGGGCTTGGCGGCCAGCGCCGCGCGGGCGGCCGCCAGCCGGTCGTCGATAGCGATGACTTGAGCGGTCATGATCTCACTCGGCGGCGATGGACGGCTTGCCGCGATTGTCGTCGATCAGCACGGCTTCGAAGCCCTCGAATTCCGGATGGCCCATCGAGGTCGGCTTCGCCTGCGGCTGACCGGCGCGTGCATGCGACTTGCGGAACTGCTCGGACTGGGTCCAGGCGGTGAAGTCGGCCTTGGTCTCCCAGACCGTGTGGGAGGCGTAGAGCGTGTGGTCCTCGCGCTCCGGGCCCTTGAGCAGGGAGAACTCGACGAAGCCTTTCAGCTCGTTGAGATAGGACTGGCGGGTGCGCCAGATCGTCTCGAAATCGGCCTCGGCGCCCTTGATGACCTTGAAGCGGTTCATCGCGATATACATGGCAGTCTTCCTTCCTGGCTGGCGTTCCGGACGATCCGGGCGGCTGGCTGTTCAGTTGAGCGTGTAACCAATACGGGTGGAGATGGTCATCGAGGCCGGCCCGCCCTCCGGCATGGGTGGGAACGGCACGGCACGGCGCACCATGGCGAGCGTCGCCTGATCGAGCATCGGCACGCCCGACGAACCGGTCACCGCGACGGAGGTGACCTGGCCGCCGCGGGTCACCGTGAAGGTGAAGCCGACACTGCCGCGCTGGCCACGGTCCTGGGCCGCCTGCGGGAACACCTTGAACCGCGCGACATGGGCGATGGCGCGCTGGCGATAGCTCGCAACCGCTGCCGCATTGGAGCCGCCGGATGCCGCATTGCCCGAGGCCGCCTGCCGGTTCTGCTGGCCGATGCCTTCACCGCGCGGCGCCGAGGCGGCGCGGCTTTCGGCCTGGCGGGCGGCACGCGCGGGGCGCTCGGGCGACGGCGTCGCCGCGACCTGCCGGGTCGGACGGGTGCGGGAGGCGTCGGTCGGCGCCTCGCGGCGGGTCGGCGGCGGCCGCGTCGCCTGCCGGCGCACCACGGGCTCGCGCGGCTGCTCGCGTTGGACCACCGGCGGCGTCACCGGCCGGGGCGGCGTCGTGGCGAGCTGGGGCGGCGCGGGCGGCGGATTCTCAACGGCGGGAGGAGCGACCATGGCCTGCGCCTCGGACGGCTCCGGGGTCTCGACGCGCTGCGTCGGGTCCTGGGCCGGCTGCGGCGGCGTCTCCTGCACGGGCTGGGGCTGCGCCTCGGGTGTGGGAGGCGGCGGCGTCTCCTGAACCGGCTCGGTCACCGGCTGCGCCTCGACCGGCGGCGGTTCGGGCGCGCGGTCCATGATCGGCAGCGCGTCCGGCATCGGCGGGGTCGGAAGCTGGTCGATGATGCGCTCGGCCGTGCTGATCGGATCGGGCTGGGCCACCGGCGGCTGCTCGGCGGCCGTGTCGGCAGGCTCGGCGGCGGCAGGCTCCGGCGGCGTCTCGGCGGGCGGCGCCTCGACAGCCTGGCGCTGCTCGGTCGCGGTCGATGGCGTCGCGCCGTCGTCCTTGCCGCTGGCGATCTCCTGCTGCGCGGAGGCGGCCGGCTCGGCCGAGGCGACGAGCTCGACGGGAATGCCGTCCTCGCCATCTGCGGGCAATATCGGCGCGTTGAGGCTTGCCCAGGCGAACAGGGCGACCGCGCCGACATGCAGCAGCACGGAGGCGACGACCGAGGCGGTAATGCGCTTTGCGGGTTTGTCGGCTGGAACCGCCGCGTCCCGCGCAGCCGGCGCGACGGCAGGCGCCGGTGCTTCCGTTGCTCCGGCAGCGCCGGCGCCCTCGACCAGAACCTCCGGCGCGACGGCCTCGGGCGCAGGAGCAGCAACGGCCACGACGGGGGGCGCTGCGGTCCCGCCTGCTTCCTGGCGGACCGCCCTCACCGCCATGGCGATGACGGCCGCCTCCGCTCTCGGTCCGACCTCGCCCGCGAACAGCATGGGCTCCAGCCGGTCGGGAAGCCGAGCGCGGGAGCGGGCCGGCATCGCCGGTTCCGCCTTGCCCCTCCGAGCTGCCGCGCCGCGGGCCATGGCGACCTCAGAACTTCGAGGCGACGCTAACGGAGAGCGACCGGCCCGGTGCGCGGAACAGCTCCAGGTTGGCGTTCGTCGTCGTCAGGCCAGCAACGTCAATCGCGTTGAAGTAGCGGGTGTTGGCAACGTTGAAGAGGCCGGCACGCACCGTTACGTGCGGGTTGATCTCGTAGCTCCCGACGAAGTCGAAGACCGCGTAGCCGCCGGGCTGGAAGATCGTCGGACCGGACACGCGCGTCTTGGCGATCGCTCCACGCGCCCGCGCTTCCAGGCTCCAGTTCTGGGGGCTGGTGTAGCGCACCGATGCAACGCCAGTCAGCGGATCGACGCTGTCTATGGGCGCGCCGGTGACCTGGTTGGTGCCGTTGGCGTATGCCGCCGCGCCAGTCACGGTCCATTCCGGCGTCATCCGCCATTCGCCACGCGCCTCGAAGCCCCAGATGCGGACGGAGGCGAGATTCTGATACTGGAACACGGTGTTCGGGCCGTTCATGCCGACCGTCGCGGTATCGATGAAGTCGTTGTAGATGTTATAGAAACCGCTGACCTGAAAGCTCGACCCGTTGGCGAACCTGCCGCGCAGACCAGCTTCGAAGCTGTTCACAGTTTCCGGGCGCAGGCCGAAATTCGGAATGATCTCGTAGAACTGGGTGTTGTTGCGGAAGGCGAAATTGGCGTTGTCGTAAGGCGGCGCACGGAAGCCACGCGCATATTGTCCGAAGACTCGGAGGTTCTCGGTCAGATCGTAGGTCGCTCCAAGCTTCGGCGAGACCGCGAAAGCCGAGACATTGCCGACCGCAAAGCCGGGGTTGCTGTTGAAGAACGCCGCATCAGTCCTCGGCGTCAGATGATAGTAGTCGAACCTCACGGCCGGGGTGACACGCAGCGCGCCGAACTGGATGATGTCCTGGATGTAGAACGCCGCCTGCGTCGTCCGCGTATCGGGGAAGTTCTTGTTGGGATAGGTTTCGCCCGCGATCACGTTGGTGACGGTGTTGGTGACGAGGTTCGTCTCGGTGCGCATGCGCGGGCGCGAACTGAGCGTGTGGTCCACTGAGACGCCGTAGATCAGCTTGTGATCGGCGCCAGCGAACTGACGGTTGAGCTCGAACCGGACGTCGGCGCCGAAAATCTGCTGACGGAAATCGAAGTCCGAGACACGCAGCCGGTTGGCCGGCGCGGGCGCCACTACGCCGCTGCGGCGCCATTCATCGGTGTGCTCCTGCCGATCGAAATCCGTGCCGTAGACCAGCACCGTGACCTGGTCGGCAACGGCCCAGGAGAGCTGCTGGGTCCAGTCGAGGCTCAGGCGGAAACGCTTGTTGGTGTCGTGGATAGTCTGCTGCGTAATGGTCGCTGTCTGAGCCGAGACCATATCGATGGCAGTGCCGCGCCAGAGCGCTTCACCGATCAGCCGCCACCGGCCCGAATCGGGCGTTTCATAGATGAGCTTGGCCAACAGGTTGTTGGACTGGAAGCTGGCCGGATTGGCCCGACGCGTCGCCGAATTGAGCTGCGACTCAGTCCCATCGCGACGGGTGTACTGCATCAGGAATTCGAAGGGACCCTTGCGGGCGGCGCCGGTATAGGTGTGCGAGAACGAGCGATCGATGCTGCTGAATGTCGCCGACATGCCGGCGTACCAGTCGCGGCCGACCTGCCGCAGATAGTCCGATGGATCCTTGAGGTGGAAGGACACGACACCACCGATGGCATCCGAGCCGTAGAGGGCCGACGCCGGACCACGGATGACCTCGACGCTCCGGAGGCTGCCATAGTCGATCAGGTCGCGGCTGTAGAGCCCGGGGCCGACATTGCTGCCGGGATAGTCGGGCACGCGGACACCGTCGACCTCGAGGCGAACGCGGTTGTCGCCGATGCCGCGGATGAAGAAGTTGCCCGCGCCGGCCCGCACCGAGCTGCTCACCGCAACGCCCGGCTCGTTGCGCACGAGATCGCGCGGACCCTGGACGAGGTTCCGCTCGATGTCGCGGTCGGTGATCACCGTCACGGTGCCGGTGGAATTATAGACCGTCGAGGGAGTCCGCTCGGCGGAGATCGTAATTTCGTCCTGGGCGGAAGGGGTGCGTTGCGCCGCGTCCTGCGCCAGCGCCGGCCCGACCGAAATGGCGAAAAGGGAAACCGACGCCATCAGCGCCGAACGTCCGAAACGGATGTGCATGATCGAGACCGCAAGCCTGAATTGTCTGTCTTCGGCTGGCTGGCTCGACGCCTCGGCGTCCGGCTGGCTGGCATTCTTGGCCGCGGATCGTGTCGCCCCGGCTCACTTGACGATGCCTAAATAACCTGACTACCAATGTCAACAATCAGCCCAGCCGATGCATTTTTGAATGCTTCCAACGTATTGGGTCTCATTGTTATTGTTCTAAACTAGGTGCTCCCGATGATGTCCGCTCCAATTCAACCGTCGCATCGGGCTTCACCCACTTCGCTTTCCGAGGGTGCGAAGGACACGCACGACACGATCCCGACGGTCGAGGTGGGCTCCATCATCGGCACCGGCCGCGAGGCGGTCATCGTCCACAAGGGCGAACGCTATCGCCTGCGCATCACTGCCAACGACAAGCTGATCCTGACCAAATGACCTCGTCTTCGGCCAATCGGGTTTTGCCGCTGTCCCGCCGCGCCTTGCTCGCCGGCCCCGCGCTGGCGGCCGTCGCGATGGGCTCGGTTCGCGCGCAGGATGCGCCGCGCCTCGTCGCGGCCGGCGGCGTCATCACCGAGATTCTCTACGCGCTCGGCCGGCAGGACCTGATCGTCGGCGTCGATACGACCAGCCTGCATCCGCCCGAGGCCATGCGCGAGAAGGCCAATGTCGGCTATGTCCGCGCGCTTTCCGCCGAGGGCGTCCTGTCGCTGAGGCCCACCACGCTCATCGCCGTCGAGGGCGCAGGTCCGCCCGACACGGTGAAGCTCATCGCCGAGGCCGGCGTGAAGATCGAGCGGATATCCGAGGACACCTCGGAAAAGGGCGTCGTCGAGCGCATCCGCGCCATCGGCCGCATGGTCAGCGCCGAGGCGAAGGCCGAGGAACTGGCCGCGACCGTCGAGCGCGACTTCGCAGCGCTGAAGCGCGAGCGCGAGGCACTGACGGCGAAGAAGCGCGTGCTGTTCGTCCTGTCGCTGCAGAACGGCCGCGCCATCGTCGGCGGCAAGGGCAGCAGCGCGGATGCGATCATCGCCCATGCCGGCGCGATCAACGCGGCCGACGCTGTCGAAGGCTACAAGCCGGTGACGGACGAGGGAATCATCCAGGCCGCGCCCGACGTGGTCCTGATGATGAGGCGCGGCAATCACGCCGCCGCGCCCGCCGAGGTCTTCGCCCTGCCCGCCTTTTCCGCGACACCAGCGGCCGCGAGCAAGGCGCTGGTGACGATGGACGGGCTCTACCTGCTCGGCTTCGGCCCGCGCACGCCGGAGGCCGCGCGCGACCTGATGGCCGCAGTCTACGGGCTCAACGGCGAGGCGCGGAGCAGCAGGCCGTGACCATGACCGCCGAGGCGGCCACCGTCTCGACCCTGTTCGCCTCGCAGCGCCGCAGGCTCGCAATTGCTGGCGTTATGTTTGCGCTCCTGATGGCCATTCTGGCTGTGGTCTCGCTCGGCAGCGGCGCGGTGAAGATCGCGCCCGCGCGCGTGCTGGAGGTGCTGCGCGGATGGCTCGCGGGCGACCCACAGGTCATGGCCAGCCGCGAGGCATTGGTGATCGTGTCGATCCGCGTGCCGCGCCTGCTGCTCGGCGCGATGATCGGCGCGGCGCTCGCCGTGTCCGGCGCGCTGATGCAGGGGCTGTTCCGCAATCCGCTGGCCGATCCCGGTCTTGTCGGCGTGTCGTCGGGCGCGGCGCTGGCGGCGGCCTTCACCATCGTCCTCGGCGACCGCATCTTCGGTACGGTCTCGGCGCAGCTTCCCTTCATCCTGCTGCCGTTCGGCGCGTTTTTCGGCGGTCTCGTTTCGACGCTGATCCTCTATGCCATCGCCACGCGCCACGGCCGCACCTCCGTCGCCGTCATGCTGCTGGCGGGCGTGGCGCTCGGCGCTTTCGCGGGATCGCTGACCGGCATGCTGTCGTTCATCAGCGACGACCGCCAGCTCCGCGACCTCACCTTCTGGGCGCTCGGCTCGCTGTCGGGATCGAGCTGGACCAAGGTCATGGTCATCGCGCCGCTGGTCCTTCCCGTTCTGCTCGCCGTGCCGATGCTGGCGCGTGGCCTGAACGCCCTGCTGATGGGCGAGGCCGAGGCCTTCCATCTCGGCATTCCCGTCCAGCGGCTGAAGAGCGCCGCCATCATCATGGTCGCGGTGGCGGTCGGGGCGAGCGTCGCGGCGGCGGGCGTCATCGGCTTCGTCGGCATCGTGGTGCCGCACCTGCTGCGCCTGATGTTCGGGCCCGATCACCGCATGCTCCTGCCCTTCTCGGCGCTGCTCGGCGCGACGCTGCTGACCGGCGCGGACCTGCTGGCCCGCACCATGGTCGCGCCGGCGGAACTGCCCATCGGCATCCTGACCGCGGCCATCGGCGCGCCCTTCTTCCTCTGGCTGCTGCTGCGCCGCGACCGGAGCCTCGACGCATGAGCGCGCTTCTCCGGGCCGAACGTGTCGGCGTCGCCTATGGCCGGGCAAAGCCGGTGGACGACGTCTCGCTGGCGCTGGCCGCAGGCGAATTGCTGGTCGTGGTCGGTCCGAACGGCGCCGGCAAGACGACGCTGATGAAACTGCTCACCGGCGAGGTTTCCCCGTCAGAGGGACAGGTGATTCTCGACGGCGGGGACCTTTCCCGCATTCCCGCCTGGAGGCTGGCCGCAAAGCGCGCTGTGATGGCGCAGGCGACCCGCCTCGCCTTCCCCTTTACGGTCGCGGAAGTGGTCAGGATCGGCATCGACAGTGTCGGCCGGGCGCTGACCCGCGCCGACCGGGAGCGGACCATCGGCGAGGCGCTGCGCGCCGCCGATATCGGCCATCTGACCGGCCGAAGCTACCAGACGCTCTCTGGCGGCGAGCAGCAGCGCGTGCAGTTCGCGCGCACCTTCGCCCAGCTCAAGGCCGGGCAGCGCACATCCGACAGGCAGATGCTGTTCCTCGACGAGCCGGTGGCCAATCTCGACCTCGCCCACCAGATCGCGCTGATGGAAAGCGCGGCCACGCTCGCCCGCGAGGGTGTCGCGGTGATCGCCGTCCTGCACGACCTGAACCTCGCCGCGACTTTCGCTGACCGCATTCTCGTCATGCACCGGGGTCGCGCCCATGCCCTGGGCAAGCCGGCCGAGGTCGTGACACGCGCCAATGTGGAACTGATCTTCGGGGTCGATATCTGCCGCGAGGACAGCACGGCAGGCGGCCTGCCGGTGGTCCTGCCGCAGAACTATGCGCGCAGCCGGATGGAGCGCGGGGCGGCCTGACCCGGCTTGCGCGCGAGCGCGCGCGGCTCGATGTCCGCGAGACTCGTCTCCTCCAGCGGCTGGAAGAACCCCCGGTGCGCCCTGAACATCAGCTTGGCGACGGGATCGCCGGACTGGTCGGTCATCAGGAAATTGGCGGGGCAGTCGGCCGGCTCGAAAGCGCGGACGATCTCGGCGACCTTCATCTCGTCGGCCGCGCGCACGAGCCTCAGGCCGCCGTAGCGGCCGCGCTCGGCCTCCAGCAGCCCGGCGCGGGACAGGGCGTGCGCGGTCTTCTGGACGTTGAGGAAAGTGATGCCGGTCGCCTCGGCAAGCTCGGCCGCCTTGACCGCATGGGGCCAGCGCGCTGAGAGCTCGGCCATCAGGCGGATTGCATCGACGGTGCGCTGGTTGAGCCACATGCACCGTGTCTAGCCCATGAGCGGCGGGCTTGAAAGCACATTCTGCCCTGATTTCAGCCGCTTGGGCGGGCATTCCGCCGCAGGGCGCCGCCTCCTCGGCATCCGCACGGCAGCCGGCGGCGGCGACCGGGAAATTCCCGCGGAAACAATTGAACGGTTCGCTGCCCCGCCACGACACATGGGCGATGGCCTTGCCACAACCCCAGGGGAGAGTCCCGATGAACCGCAGACCGCATGCCAAAGCCGCCGCGATCGTGTCGTCCTTCGTCGCCGCGACCCTCTTCGCCGCCAGCACCGCGCTGGCCTCCACGGCCGCGTCCTTCGCCCCGCCCCCGCCGCCGGATGAGGCGCCCGCTCCCGCCGCCGCCATGCAGATGCAGCAGGCGAGCCCCCTCGACCAGTTCCGCCAGACGCTGGCGCAATACGGCTCCTTCCACACCCATCCGCTCTACGGCGAAGTCTGGAAGCCCTCCGAGCAGATCACGCCGCCCGGCTGGTCGCCCTATCCGGTCTGCCACTGGCAGTTCGACCGCGAGCAGCGGACCTGGGTTTTCAACGATCCGACCGATTGGGGCAGCATCGTCCATCGCCACGGCCGCTGGGCCAACGATCCCCAGCACGGCTGGATCTGGGTCGCCGACGCAAATTCCGGCCCCGGCTGGGTCATCTGGCGCAGCGAGGCGCAGAGCGTGAGCTGGGCTCCGATGCTGCCCGAGCAGCTCGGCAACCAGCCGCCGCGCGACGGCTGGCAGCGCCAGGACCTCGCTTCGCTCCATTCCGGCTGCCGCCAGAGCCCGCCGCCCGCCCCGGTCGCCGCCTACCGGCCGCTGCCCGACCCGGGGCCGGTCGCGATGATGGGCCATGGCGGCCCGGCTTATGTGCATGGCGGGCCCGTCTTCATCCCCGGCCGTCCGATCTTCGTGCCCGGCCGGCCTCCCGTCATCGGCGGCGGCCTGCCGCCCTCCTGCGCGACCGGCATCCGGCCCTCGTGGTGCCGCCCGATCTGCGCCGTGAGGCCCCATGCTCCCGGCTGCCGGCCGCATGGCCCGCATATCGGCCATCGCCCGGGTCACATCGGCAATCCCTGCGGCCGGTTCCCGACGCTGGTCGCCTGCCGCACGGCTCATCGCCCGATGCCGCACCGGCCCTTCGTGCATCGCCCCTTCCATACGCCGCGCTTCGTCGGCCGGCCGATGCAGCAGCGGCCTTTCGTCGGCCAGTTCCGCGGCGGTCCGCGGATGGCGATGGGTCATCGCGGCTTCTCCCGCCGCTGACCTCGGCCCGACAGGCTGAAGCACCGCGGCCCCGGAGCGATCCGGGGCCGCTGGCGTTTCCGAGGGCTTCGGACATCAGTTGGTCAGGCGAAGGCGCGTGAGCTGGCCGCCGATGTCGCGCAACGTGCCGTCGAGCTGCGCAGCAGTCGTCATGTAGACGAACTTGTCCGTGGTCGAGGCGCAGGCCTGCAGCACCGACGATCGCGGGTCGCCGCCGGTATCGATCTGGATCGTGTAGATCATGATCCCGGCCGACTTGATGGCGTCGCACATCAGGCGCTGGCGCGCGTCGATCTGTGACGCGCGCGAATAAAAGCGGCTCTCGGTGTTCTGCCCGTCGGACAAGAGGATGATCACGTTCTTGTAGGAATATTGCGGGTCCAGCGGCGGCGCGTTCATGGGAACGCCCGGCGTCAACGCCTGCCAGGCCCAGGCAAGGCCGATGCCCTGGTTGGTGTTTCCCGCGGGCCGCATCTGAGCGACCGTCGTGCGAAGCTGTATCCAGTTCGAGGTGAGGGGCAGCATCTCCGCCGGCGTCCCGCCGGTATCGTCCGATGCGATGGACGGGAACCTGCTCGCGGCGCTGCTCGGCAGGGCGTTGGAAATGTCGAAGTTCTGGTTGCGGTCCTGGATCGCGCCATCCCATTGCACGGAACAAACCTTCCGGGAGCAGACGGTGGCGCCCGCCCAATCGATCCAGCCGGCGTCGCGATAGCGCGTGCCGGCATTGACGACCTTGGCGAAGGGGATGATCGAAACCAGCACGTCCCCGTCGTTGCGGGCATTGGCCTGAAGCTGCGTCAGCAGGTTGAGCGTTGCGGTCTGGAGCGCCGCCATCTTGCCGGCGCTCGACATGGAGCCGGTATTGTCCAGCGCCAGCGCAACGCGCAGCCGGGTGACGCCCCACGCCGTCTTGGCAGATGAGCCGATCGGAACCTCAGGAATGCCGACGACAGGCAGGAACGTCGTCGGCATTCTGAGTTCGGCGGTCAGTTGCAGCGTCGAATTGGTGACCTGGATTTTCAGAATCGGCACCGGGATGCCCGGCTCCTGAAACTGCGCGGCGAAAAAGGCCTGCGCGTCCGCGGCGACCTGAGTCGGAGTGCGGCCGCTGGCGTGCGTGGATGCCGAAATGGCGGCAGCGTCGAGCGCTGCCTGCAATTTCGCCTGCAGCCTCGCGGCGGCCGAATAGTCGATGGCCGCCCCGACAAGGCCCATGATCGGCAGGATGCAGATGGCGAACAGCACCGCGACGGCGCCGCGCTGGTCCGCGGAAAACGGAGATGCTGCCCGCAGAAGAGGCTGAAAGAAGCGCGTCACGAGGGAGTCTCGGACAAACCGAACCGAGGCGCACCCTCGCGTGCAAAGTCTTAAGGTTCGTTAAGCCGGTGCTTGCAAATGCGACAGACGGAACCGCCCGACAACGCAAGGCGCGCGGCTATGCCGCATCGGCACCGACATCCGCTACTACTGTAGCGTGCGCGGGTCTGCATCTATGTGCAACGATGAAACAGCGCCTTCGAAGAGCGGAAGCAGACGGCAAGATGACAGCGACACCGGCACGAGCCCCCTCCGCATTACGTCGATTCATGGAGAGCTCGGCTGCCGGAGGCATCGTGCTGGTGGCGGCGGCAGCCGCCGCGATGATCGTCGCCAATTCGCCGCTGGCGCCGGCCTATTTCGCCGCGCTCAAGACCTACATCGGCCCGCTCAACGTCCTGCACTGGATCAACGACGCGCTGATGGCCGTGTTCTTCCTGCTGGTCGGGCTGGAGATCAAGCGCGAGTTCCTCGACGGCCAGCTCTCGACCTGGCCGCGGCGCATTCTGCCGGGCATCGCGGCGGCCGGCGGCATGATCGCCCCGGCGCTGATCTACATCGCCCTCAATGCCGGCCAGTCCGCGACGCTGCGCGGCTGGGCGATCCCGACGGCGACCGACATCGCCTTCGCGCTCGGCGTATTGGCGCTGCTCGGCAAGCGCGTTCCGGTTTCGCTGAAGATCTTCCTGACCGCACTGGCGATCATCGACGATCTCGGGGCGGTGGCGATCATCGCTGCCTTCTACACGGCCGATCTGTCGCTCGCCTGGCTCGGCGGGGCATTCGCGACCCTCGGGATTCTGGCCGTACTCAATCGCCGCGGCGAGGAACGGCTGCCGGTCTATCTGGTGCTCGGCGCACTGCTCTGGTTCTTCGTCCTGAAGTCCGGCGTCCATGCGACGCTGGCCGGCGTCGCGCTCGCCCTGACGATCCCGCTCAGGCCTTCGCCCGGCCGGCCGGACGATCCGCATTCACCGCTCCATCGTCTCGAGCACGCCTTGCAGCCATGGGTGGCCTTCATGGTCGTGCCGATCTTCGGCTTCGCCAATGCCGGCGTGTCGCTGGCCGGCATGAGCCTCGGTGCGGCACTCGCCCCGGTGCCGCTCGGGATCGCCGCCGGCCTGTTCTTCGGCAAGCAGATCGGCGTCTTCCTCACCACGCTCGCCGCGGTGAAGCTCCGCTGGACCGACCGGCCGGAAGACGCGACCTGGCCGCAGGTCTACGGCGTGTCACTGCTCTGCGGCATCGGCTTCACGATGAGCCTGTTCATCGGGCTCCTCGCCTTCCCGGATTCACCCGGGCTGCAGGACGAGGTGAAGATCGGCGTGCTGGCGGGCTCCATGCTCTCGGCGATCGTCGGCACGCTCATCCTGCTTGTCGCCAAGCGGGAAGAGCATCCGACGCCGAGTTGACGATGGCGGCTGAGGATCAGCGCAGGAAACCGTCGAGAATGTCGTCGATCCGCTTGGTCGGCGCGGCCTCGCAGTCGCGGGTGACTCGCGCCAGCACCTGATCGTAGGTCATGGTGCGCAGGACATCACGGTTCTTGTGGAAGGCCGAAGCCGACAGATAGCCGAGCATCCATTCGCGATATTCGGCGGCGCGCGGCGTCGTGCGCACCCGCAGCCAGACCGAACACTGGTCGGTGCCGTGGCCGAGAATACGGATGGCCTCGGCCGGCGACGCGGCGCCGAGGGTGGCGGCAAGGGCAAGGATCGGTCCGAGGCGGCGCATGGTCGTCTTCTCCGGAAAGCGCACCGGACGTGCCCGGCCGCGCGGCGGCGAGAGACTAGCCGGCGGCCCTGCCTTGGCAAGCGCAATCGGGAGCCGATGGCGGAACGGAATGCGAAACGATTGAAATCGTTGCGACGCAGCAAGGCGGAGCGTGCATCCGCCCTATGCGCGAGAGCAGAAAACCTCGTTCCGGCCATGACTTAGGCTTGCCATCCGGCGGCGGAGGCCGTTGGATGGCGACAGCGGCCGGTCAAGAGCCGCCCGATGCCTGAAACGCCTGACGAGATGCCCATGGCCCGCAAGACCCCTTCGGAACTGCGCAGCGCGCGCTGGTTCACGCCCGACGACCTCCGCTCGTTCGGGCACCGCTCCCGCTGGATGCAGATGGGCTACGCCCCCGAGGACTGGGTCGGCAAGCCGATGATCGCCATCCTCAACACGTGGTCCGACGCCCAGCCCTGCCACGCCCATTTCAAGGACCGCGTGGAGGACGTGAAGCGCGGCATCTTCCAGGCCGGCGGCTTTCCCATCGAACTGCCGGCGCTCTCCCTGTCGGAGAGCAACGTCAAGCCGACCACCATGCTCTATCGCAACATGCTGGCCATGGAGGCGGAGGAACTGATCCGTTCGCATTCCGTGGATGGCGCGGTGCTGATGGGCGGCTGCGACAAGACCACCCCTGCCTTGCTGATGGGCGCGACCTCCGCCGGCCTGCCGATGATCTACGTGCCGGCCGGGCCCATGCTGCGCGGCAACTGGAAGGGCCATACGCTCGGCTCCGGCTCGGATGCCTGGAAATACTGGGACGAGCGGCGGGCCGGCAATATCTCCAACAGCGACTGGACCGACGTCGAGGGCGGCATCGCCCGCTCCTACGGCGTCTGCATGACCATGGGCACGGCCTCGACCATGACGGCCATCGCGGAAGCCATCGGCATCACCATGCCGGGCGCTTCTGCGATCCCCGCCCCCGATGCCAACCACAAGCGCATGTGCGCGGCTGCCGGCCGGCGCATCGTCGACATGGTGTGGGAGGATCTGACCCCGACGAAGGTGCTGACACGCGCCGCCTTCGAGAACGGCATCACGGTCGCCATGGCCATGGGCTGCTCGACCAATGCGATCATCCACGTCATCGCGATGGCGCGGCGCGCCGGCGTCGACATCAGCCTCGCCGACTTCGACAAGGCGAGCCGCAAGGTGCCGGTCATCGCCAATGTCCGCCCCAGCGGCGACACCTACCTGATGGAGGATTTCTTCTATGCCGGCGGCCTCCCCGCCCTGATGACAAGGCTGACCGACCATCTCCACCTCGGCGCGATCACGGTCACCGGACGGCCGCTTTCCGAGCAGATCGAAGGGGCCGAGGTCCACAACGACGACGTGATCCGGTCGGTGGACAATCCGATCTATGCCGAGGGCGCGCTGGCGGTGCTCAAGGGCAACCTCTCGCCCGACGGCTGCGTCATCAAGCCGAGCGCCTGCGAACCGCGCTTCCTGAAGCATACCGGCCCTGCCCTCGTCTTCGACGACTATCCCAGCATGAAGGCGGCGATCGACCGCGACGACCTCGATGTCACCGCCGACACCGTTCTCGTCCTGCGCAATGCCGGCCCGCATGGCGGCCCCGGCATGCCGGAATGGGGCATGCTGCCGATCCCCAGGAAACTGGTGAAACAGGGCATCCGCGACATGGTGCGCATTTCCGACGCACGCATGTCCGGCACCAGTTACGGCGCCTGCATCCTGCACGTCTCGCCTGAGAGCCATATCGGCGGCCCGCTGGCGCTTTTGAAGACCGGCGACCTGATCGAGCTCGATGTCGACGCCCGCACGCTCAACATGAAGGTCAGCGACGAAGAGCTCGCCCGCCGCCGCGCCGCCTGGCAGGCGCCGAAGCCGCATTACGAGCGCGGCTACGGCTACATCTTCACCAAGCACATCAAGCAGGCCCATGACGGCTGCGATTTCGACTTCCTCGAAACGCAGTTCGGCGCGCCGGTCGACGAACCCGCGATCTTCTGAGGAACGAGACGACCATGAGCCTGAAACCCGAAACCGCCCAGAAACTGAAGGGCGTCTCGACCGCGACGCTCTGCACGGCGCTGTTCAAGCGCGGCCTGCGCAACCAGTTCATCCAGGACGTGCGGCCGCTCAACCCCTCGCTGCCGAACATGGTCGGCGAGGCCTTCACGCTGCGCTACATCCCCGCGCGCGAGGACCTGAACCCGATCTCGGTGTTCCTCGATCGCGGCCATCCCCAACGGAAGGCCGTGGAGGAATGCCCGCCCGGCGCGGTCATGGTGATCGACAGCCGCAAGGATGCGCGGGCGGCCTCGGCCGGCGGCATCCTGGTCTCGCGGCTGATGAAGCGCGGCGTCGCGGGTGTCGTCACCGATGGCGGCTTTCGCGATTCGCCTGAAATCGCGGGCCTGTCGATCCCGGCCTATCACCATCGCCCCTCGGCCCCGACCAACCTGACCCTGCATCAGGCCATCGACATCAACGTGCCGATCGGCTGCGGCGACGTGCCGGTCTGGCCGGGCGACGTGGTGGTGGGCGACGGCGAGGGCGTCATCGTCATTCCCGCCGGCATCGCCGACGAGATCGCGACGGAGGCGGTCGAGATGACCGTGTTCGAGGATTTCGTCACCGAGAAGGTGCTGGAAGGCCGCTCGATTCTCGGCCTCTATCCGCCGACCGACGAGCAGAGCAAGGTCGATTTCGCGGCATGGCGGAAGGAAAAGGGGCGCTGAGAGCGCCCTACCACCATGGGTCCGGCAGCCAGTTCAGCATGTAGAGCGCGGTCAGGATGATCATCAGCGTGATCACCGAGCCGCCGGCCCCGCGCGCGCCGCCGAGATAGCCGCCGAAGACCAGAACCGCGATCAGAAGAACGACGAGAAAACCGGTCCACATGGGCCCCTCTCCTTACCGACCGGAGCCATGGGGGCTCCGGTCTTCGGGAGTGACAACGCGCGAACCGGTATCCGGTTCAGGCCGGCTTCACTGTGGCTCGATGCGGGCGTCGCGCACGATGCGCTGGTAGCGCTCGCGCTCGGAGCGGGAGAAGGTGGTGAATGCGTCCGGCGTGTTGGGCGACGCGACCGCACCGATCTCCTTCAGCCGCGCGACCACGTCGGGCCGCGAGAAGATCTCCTTCACGTCGGCGGCGATCTTCTCGGCAACGTCCCGCGGCACGCCGGCCGGCGCGAACAGGCCGTGCCACGTGCCGATGTCGAAGCCCGGAAAGGTCTCCGCGATGGTCGGAACGTCGGGCGCGGTCGGGCTGCGCTGGGCCGAGGTGACCGCGATCGCCCTCACCGTGCCGCCCTGCGCCTGCGGCCATGAGAAGGTGATGTTGTCGAAGGCGAGATGGATGTGGCCGCCAACCAGCGCGTTCATGATCTCGCCGGATGAGCGATAGGGGATGTGGGTCATCGGCGTGCCGATGAGATTCGAGATGATCTCGGCGGGGATGTGGTTGGACGCGCCGATGCCCGAGGAGCCATAATTGAGCTTGCCGGGATTGGCTTTCGCGTAGGCGACGAATTCCGCGAAATTGCGCGCCGGGATATTGTTCGCGATGACCAGCATGTTCGGCAGGGTGGCGAACAGGCTGATCGGCTGGAAGTCCTTGTCGGCGTCGTAGTTCAGCTGCTTGTAGACATAGGGCGCGATGGCATGCGTGCTCGCCGTGCCGACGAACAGGGTGTAGCCGTCCTTCGGGCCGCGCGCCGCGGCGCCTGCGCCGACGGTGCCGCCGGCCCCGGCCCGGTTCTCCACCACGAAGGGCACGTTGTATTTCTGCTGCATCGCCTGCGTGAAGATGCGGGCGAAAAGGTCCGTGGTGCCCCCGGCCGTGAACGGCACGATGACCGTGACCTGCCGCTGCGGCCAGGCGGGCGCCTGAGCCACCGCAGGCGTGGATATGGCGGATGTGGATGCGAGCGCGAGCGCACCCGCCAGCGCGGCGATAAGCTTCTTCATCGATTTCCTCCCGGCAATTCTTGATGGTCGCGCCTCTTGGGCGGCCTGCCTTGGAACCAGCCTAAACCGGTTGAATCACCGGGCGCAATGGCGCGTCGATGCGGCAGGCGGACGCTGCCATGCAGCGGCTTCGGAACGAAGACGGGAGCCGGCCGTTACCTCCCGCAGAACAGTTCGGGAGAGACCCATGAAGATGCAGAGCGCGGAAATCGTCTGGGGCGTTCCGCATGGTGTGATCGCGATGGGGGACCCGCAGCCGCCCATTCCGGAACCCTTCCCCTCGCCCATGCCGCCGCCGATCCCGCCACAGCCCGAGCAGCCCGACCCATCGCCGGGCCTGCCGGAGCCGGGCGATCCGATCAATCCGCCCGATACGATGTGACGACGGAGCGGCGGCTGTTGGAATCGCCTTTTCGTGATCGGACTGCCGGGAACGACGGGCCGCGCGGCTCGTTGGTTCCACAGGGCTGGGTCACAGAAGGAATGCGACCTATGGGCAACAATCCGCAGGGCCAGAAGCCCGACATGAACAAGGATCGCGACCAGCAGGGCAAGCAGCACCAGCAGGGTGGCGGTGCCGGCCAGCAGCAGGGTGGCAAGATGAATGAACCCGGCCGCGGCGGCGAGAAGGATCAGGTTCGTCCGGATCACGACCGCGACAAACAGCGCGGCTGACGCTGCAAGTCGACACGACACAGGAAGGCCCGCCATTCCGGCGGGCCTTTTGCCATGCGCCGCCCGGCTCCAGGCGATGACCGGCGGCGAAAATCGAAGGCCCGCCGGATTGGCGGGCCTTCCTCACGCGTGATTACCAGTAGTAGCGGCGACGCCAGTACCGGCGGCGCCAATAGCGGCGGCGCGGACCCCACCACCGGCGGCGCCAGTAGCGGCGACGCCAGCGGCGACGGCGCCAGCCCCACTGCATCTCGGTCGGGCCTTCGGCCGTGCCCGTGGCAGGCGAAGCTGCGGACGGCAATGCCGGAGCAGCGACAGCGGCCGACGACGATCCGAAGGCGCCGAGCGCAACCGCGCCCGCGGCAACGGACGCGAAGAAATGTCTGCGATCCATGTCTTCCTCCTTGCGTTTGATCCGCCGACGATGAAGGCGGCTGGTTGAACTGGGAATGAACTTCCCTGTTGGGCTAATGTTCAGGAATGTGGTTCCCTTTCATGCACCCGAAACGATAGCCGCTTGCTGAGCGCGCGGATTCGTGGAGTTTGAACCGCCATGACGACGACCGTTTCGCCGCTGGTCATCGGCCTGTTCGAGAAGCGGACATTCTCGATCCAGTACATCGTCGCCGATCCCGTGACGCGCCGCTGCGCCATCATCGATCCCGTTCTCGACTATGACGAGAAATCCGGCGCGACCGCCACGCACAGCGCCGATGCCCTCATGGACATCGTCGCCGAGCGTGGCCTGACGGTGGAATGGATCCTCGACACCCATCCCCACGCCGATCACTTCTCGGCCGCTCCCTATCTCAAGACCCGCACCGGGGCGCCCAAGGCCATCGGGGCCAAGGTGGTCGAAGTGCAGAAGCTCTGGCGCGAGATCTACAATCTCCCGGACTTCCCGACCGACGGCTCGCAGTGGGACCGCCTGTTCGCCGACGGCGACACGTTCGCCATTGGCGACATGCCGGTGCGGGTGATGCATTCGCCCGGGCACACCCTGGCTTCCGTCACCTATGTCGCGGGCGATGCCGCCTTCATCCACGACACGCTGTTCATGCCCGATGGCGGCACGGCGCGCTGCGATTTTCCCGGCGGCTCGGCCGCCGCCCTCTGGCGGTCGATCCAGGGAATCCTGTCGCTCGCCCCCGAGACCCGGCTGTTCACCGGCCACGACTACCAGCCAGGCGGGCGCGAGCCGCGCTGGGAAAGCACGGTTGCCGAACAGGCGCGCGACAACATCCATCTCGCGAAGGCAAGAACCGAGGAGGCGTTCGTGGCGCTGAGAACGGCGCGCGACCGCACCCTGCCCATGCCGAAGCTCATCCTCCACGCCCTGCAGGTGAACATCAACGGCGGCGTCCTGCCGCCGCCCGAGGCCAATGGCCGGCGCTACCTGAAAATTCCGCTCGACGCCCTGCCCGCCGCGGTATGGGGCTGACGCAAACGGCACTGACCGGCGGCAACGCCCGCGCGATTGGCGCATGACCCCGGTGTTTTGATCGCTGGACGCCGGGGGCATGGCGTGAAATGAGCATGGCCCCTCGAATCGCCAGGTGCCGCCGTGACCGCGCTGTTCCAGAAGCCAAGCAACGTCCTCGGCATCCTGATGATGCTGCTTGGCTTCTTCCTGTTCGCGGCCAACGACGCCCTCGGCAAATGGCTGCTGGCGACCGCCACCGTCGGGCAGCTGATGCTCGCGCGTGCCTTCGTCGGCCTTGCGGTCGTCGGAGCCCTGCTGGCCCCCGCCGGCATCACGCCCATCCGCAACCAGCAGCGGATCTGGATGCAGGTCCTGCGCGGTTTCCTGTCGGCGCTCGAGTCCGCGCTGTTCTTCTGGGCCCTGACCTCGCTGCCGCTTGCCAGCGTCATGACCTATTACCTCGCCGGCCCGATCTACGTGACGGCGCTGTCGCCGTGGCTTTTGCGCGAGCATGTCGGCTGGCGGCGCTGGCTGGCCGTCTGCGCCGGCTTCTGCGGCGTGGTCATCGCCATCCAGCCCGGCGCCGACAGCTTTTCGTGGGGCGCGATCAGCGCGCTCACGGGGAGTTTCGCCTACGCCTGCTTCATGGTCGCGACGCGCAAGCTCGCGGCGACCGATGGCCGGGTTCTGATGGGCTGGCAGCTCGTCGCGGCGCTCGCCATCGGTATCGGTCTCGTGGCCTATCAGGGATGGGCGCCGCTCAAGCCGCTCGACTTCGCGCTCCTGACCGTGCTCGGCCTCGGCTCGCTGGCCGGCAATTCCTGCGTGAACATCGCGCTGAAGCTCGCGCCGGCCTCGGTCGTGGTGCCCTATCAGTATTCGCTGATCATCTGGGGCGTGCTGATGGGCTATCTGGTGTTCGGCGAGATCAGCGAGATGCACACGCTTGTCGGCGCCGCGATCATCATTGCCGCGGGCCTGTTCATCTTCCTGCGGGAACAGCAGTTGCGCGGCGAGGCCAGGCGGCAGGGCTGATGCCGCGTTCCGGCAGAGACGCGGCATAAGGTCGACGGTGCCGACACTCGGCGGAGGCGGGCTTCCATGGCTTTGAAATTCCTCATCGACGGGCCCGACACCGCGCCGGTTTCCATCCTGCTGGCGCATGGCGCCGGCGCGCCGATGGATTCAGCCGCCATGACGGCGGTCACCAAGGCGCTGGTCGCCGTCGGCTTGCGCGTCTGCCGCTTCGAATTCGCCTATATGGCGGCGCGGCGCGACGGCCAGCGCAAGCCGCCGCCACGCGCCGAGCGGCTCATTCCGGAATATCGCGCCGCCGTCGAAGCGCTGGGCAATGCCGGCCGGCTCATCATCGGCGGCAAGTCGATGGGCGGGCGCGTCGCCTCCATGGTCGCGGACCAATTAAGCGCGGAGGGGCGCATCGCCGGGCTCCTGTGCCTCGGCTATCCGTTTCATCCGCCGGCCAAGCCCGAAGAGCTGCGCACCGCGCATCTGGCCAATCTCCGCACGCCGGCGCTCATCTGCCAGGGCACGCGCGACCCGTTCGGCACGCGCGACGAGGTCGAGGACTACCGGCTTTCGCCCGCCATCGCGCTTCTGTGGCTTGAGGACGGCGACCATGACCTGACGCCGCGCAAGCGCGTCTCCGGTTTCACAGCCGCCGACCATCTGAAAGCGCTTGCCGAACACACCCGGCGCTGGGCCGGGCAACTGGCCGCTCGGTGACAAGGGAATCTGCCATCTCGCCCGGAACCGCTACCGCGGCGGGTTGAGCGCTTCCATCGTTTCCAGCAACAGGGGCCGCATGCGCTCCAGAAACGCATCGGGCGTCCAGTCGCTGACCCGCGCCGCGATGTGAACGGCGCCGAGCGGATAGCCCTCCTCGTTCACCAGTGCGCCCGCCAGCGTGATGTCGCCCGGCACGGCCTCCTCGACGGCCATCGACCAGCCGTCCACCCGCGCCTGGTCGATCCGGGCCATGATGGCATCGACATCAGTGATCGTCTGCGGCGTGCGTTGCTCGCGGGGCTGCTCCGCGATGATCCGCCGCGCCTCGTCGCGCGGCAGCCTCGCAAGCATGGCGCGCCCGCCGGCCGTGCAGAAGATCGGCATCCGCCGGCCGACGACGGTCGTATAGAAGGGCGCGAGCCGGCTTGGCTGGCGCATGACATAGACGATGGTCGGCCCGTCGAAGAGGCTGAGATCGACCCGCTCCTCGCATCGCTTTCGCAGCTCGATCAGATGCGGCGTCGCGAGTTCCACCAGCGGATGCGAGCGGATGAACTGGAACGAGAAATCCAGAAGCGCGGTGCCGAGCGCATAGCGGCGGGTAGCCGTGCAGCGTTCGAGGTAGCCGAGCTGGACCAGCGTGTGCACCATGCGCTGGACAGTGCTCTTGTCGAGGCCGGATCGGCTGCTGATGTCCTGAAGGCCAAGTTGCCGGCTGGCGCCGCCGAAAGCCCGCAACACAGCCATGCACTTCGCGACCGAGTTCACAAAGAGCGGATTTTCCAGCTGTTTTTGATCCAATCTTCCGTCTCCCCCGTCATGGACGCAATAAACCGCATCAATTACAATACACTATTATATATTGCATTGTAATACAACGAGGTGAGGAATGAGTTCCGCAACAATCGCGCCCGCCGCGAGCGATGGCGCCCTGACGGACAAGTCGCGCAAGGCCATCTGGGCCGCGTCCATCGGCAACCTGCTCGAATGGTATGACTTCGGCGTCTATGCCTATCTGGCGACACTGATCGCCGCGAAGTTCTTCCCCGGCACCGATCCGACCGCGTCGCTGCTCGCGGCCTTCGCCGCCTACGGTGTCGGCTTCCTCGCCCGTCCCTTCGGCGGCATCGTCATCGGCCGCCTCGGCGACACGCGCGGGCGCAAGTTCGCGCTGGTCCTCACGATCTTCATGATGGCCTTCGGCACCATCGGCATCGGCATCCTGCCCTCCTATGAATCCATCGGCATCTGGGCGCCGATCCTGCTCGTGCTGATGCGCATCGTTCAGGGCATTGCCGCCGGCGGCGAGTGGGGCACCTCCACCGCCTTCATCGTCGAGTGGTCGCCGCCGTCCCGCCGCGGCTTCTTCGGCTCGTTCCAGCAGGTCTCGACCGCCGGCGGCTCCCTGCTCGGCTCGGCAACCGCCGCGATCCTGACCTCGACCCTGACGGCCTCGGCCATGCTGGAATGGGGCTGGCGCGTGCCCTTCCTGCTCGGCGCCGTCCTGCTCGTCGTCGGCGTCTACATGCGCAGCAATGTCGACGAGACGCCGCACTACGAGGCAAGCCGCGAGGCCGCCGCCGACGCGCCGGCCGTCTCGGGCTTCCCGCTGGGCGCGCTTGCCTTCGGCTTCACCATCTTCTGGACCATCGCCTACTACACGCTGCTGGCGTGGATGCCGAGCTTCACCCAGCGCTTCGCCGGCCTCACGCCGTCCGAGGCACTGTGGGCGAACACGATCGGCCTCATCGCCATGGTCATCGCCATTCCGCTGTGGGGCGCCTTGTCCGACCGCATCGGCCGCCGGCCGCTGCTCATGGCCAGCGCGCTCAGCATCGGCGTGCTCGCCTATCCGCTGTTCTCGCTGATGGCGCAGGGCAGCGGGTTCGCGCTCGTCCTGCCGATCCAGATCCTGTTCGGCGTCCTGCTGGCGATGTATTCGGGCCCCGGCCCGGCTGCGATCTCGGAGATCTTCCCGACGCACCTGCGCTCGACGTGGATGTCGGCCGGCTACACGCTGGCGGTCGCGGTGTTCGGCGGCTTTGCGCCCTTCATCGCCACATGGCTGATCCAGAAGACCGGTTCGCCGGTGTCGCCGACCTACTTCTACCTGGTGCCGGCGGCAGTCATCTCGCTGTTCGTCATCCTGAAGCTGAAGGAAACGGCCGGCGCCAGGCTGCACTGACGAAACGGCGCGGCCCCTCGCGGGCCGCGCCACCGGCCCGCTGGCGCAGCGTCCAACCCATCCGCCTTTTTTCCAGATCAGCCAAACCGGGAGACCGACGATGACGGACTTTTCCAAGATGGAACCCTGGCAGTGGCCGGAGGAGCACTGGCGCGGCCTCGTCAATCACGTGCGCGCGGGCCGCACCTACAAGCCGAAATCCTGGAAGGACGGCGCGCGCTGCGCCTTCGCCCTGTCCTTCGATTCCGACCACGAGACCAACGAATTGCGCGACGGCGGCAAGTCGGTCGGGCGGATGGCATGGGGCCAGTACGGCAACCGCGTCGGCGTGCCGATGATCCTCAAGCTGCTTAAGAAATACGACGTGCCGGCCACCTTCTTCGTGCCGGCGGTCGCCGCCCTCCTCCATCCCGACGAGCAGCGCCGCGTGGTCGCCGAGGGCCACGAGATCGGCCTTCATTCGTGGATCCACGAGCTCAATTCCGTGCTGTCCTATGAGGACGAGCGCGGGATCATGATGCGCTCGGCCGACACGCTGGAGAAGGTCACCGGCGTCAGGGTCGTCGGCTCGCGCACGGCCTCTTGGGACTTCTCGCCCCACACGCTGCGCATCACCAAGGAAATGGGGCTGGCCTACGACACGTCGCTGATGGCCGATATCGACTGCTACGAGCTGCTGCTCGACGGCGAACCGACCGGCGTGGTCGAGCTGCCGGTGGAGTGGATTCGCGACGACGCGCCCTATTTCATGATGCTGCGCTTCCAGAACCTGCGCCCCTATACGCCGCCGGAGGGCGTCTTCGACATCTTCCGCCGTGAGTTCGAAGCAGCCTACGAGGAAGGCGGCATCTTCCAGCTCACCTGCCATCCGCACATGATCGGCTACCGCTCGCGCATCTGGATCATCGAAGAGCTGATCCGCCTCGCCAAGGCGAAGGGCGACGTCTGGTTCGCCACCCACGCCGACGTCGCGGCCTTTGCCCGCGACAACGCGGCGGACTGAGCGGCGACGCCATGGCCAAGATTGCCCTGGTCACGGGCGCGGGACGCGGCATCGGCCGCGCCTGCGCCCTCGCGCTGGCGGAAAAGGGCTTCGACATCGCGCTCGTCGACCTGCTCGAGCCGGAAATGGCCAAGACCGCCGATGACATCCGCGCGTTCGGCGTTTCCGCCCTCGCCTATCAGGCTGATGCCAGCAGCTTCGCGCGTGCGCACGAGATCGTCGACGCCGTCATCGCCGCTCGCGGCCGTCTCGACGTGCTGGTGAACAATGCCGGGGCACCCGCGCCGAAGCCCATCCTCGAAATCACCGAGGACGAGTTCGACCGCGCCATCGCGGTCAACCTGAAGAGCTGCTTCAACTACATCCATGCCGCGGCGCCGGCCATGCTGAAGCAGGACGAGGGTGGGCGGATCGTCTCGATCTCGTCGCTGAATGCCCTGTCGGGCGGCGTCACCAGCGCGGTGAGCAAACACGCCTATGCGGCAGCCAAGGCGGGCATTCTCGGCCTTACGCGCTCGCTTGCCAAGGAACTCGGCCCGAAGGTTGCTGTGAACGCCATCTGCCCCGGCGTGATCGCCACCGAACTGCTCCGCGACCTGATCAGCCGCCGCGAAGAAGACCTCGTCTCGGGCATCGCGATGGGGCGGGTCGGAACGCCGGAGGACGTGGCGAGCCTCGTCGCCTATCTCGGCACCGAGGCGCACATGTTCATCACCGGACAGCACTTCGTCGTCGACGGCTTCCAGTGGAAATGCTGACCGGCGCCCCGGCAGCCGCCGTCAGCGCTTGGTCTTCTTGACCTTCGCAGGCTGCTCCGCGGGGGCAGGTTCGTTCAGCCGTGCTGCCCGCAACCGCGCCATTGTTGCGGCGCGCTTGGCCTGCTCGGCATCAACGATGGCACGAAATGCCTTGTCGGTGGCGGTGTGGCGATCAGTAAAAGACGGCTTTGACATCCTGCTAATATGGGGCCTGGGGCGTAAATTGCCACCCTCCGGGTTCGAAGGCGGCTTTTTGAGGGGGCGCGACGATCGTCAAAGCGCCGTCCCCGACGTGCCTGCACGCCGCTAGATGCCGCGCTCGCCGAAGACCTGAGGCGTCACCCCGCGCGGGCGGGCGGAATCCGCGGGCGTCGTCGGGACGAACGAGGACTTCCCGCCCTCCAGTTCGGCCGGCAGGATCATCATGCGGATGAACGTGTTGGTGCCCTCGTTGAGATTGGTGCCGACCACCGGTTCGCGTCCGGACTCGAACCAAGCCTGGCCCGGGGTGATGAGATCGACGTGGTCGCCCACCTCGGCCAGCAACTTGCCGGTCAATAGCCGCCGGATGCCGGGACCGCGGTGATGATGCGAGGGCGTCGTCATGCCCGCCGGCTGGTCGATCCGATCGGCCCGGACGATGACCGGATCGGCAATCGGCCGTATCCGCCGTGAAAGCACGGGCGTAAGCGCCTCGTCGCGGTACACCCGCTCGTCCCCGCCGACCTGGAACAACCAGGCCCCCTCGCCTGCCGTCACCCTATCGCCGCCGTTCAGGAACGCGCCGGCTTCCGCGCCCACCCGCTGCTGCTCCCCGTCCGAGGAGACCAGCGCCTCGCCTCCCGGCACGAACAGGAAGGACAGCGCGGCGGAAGGCAGGCGGCACTCCTGCCGGGCCTTCAGGTCGAAAACCGTGATGCGCCAGGATCGTTCGGTCATGCGCCCATCAGCCTTTCGCGTGCCGGATCACGGCGTTCAGGATGGGGCTGCCCGGCTCCATATATTCCGACAGGATGTCGAAATGGCCCCAGCGCGGCAGCACGTGAACCTCGGGGTTCAGACCGCTGCGGTGGAGGTGGTGGCCGTAGCGATAGGACTGGTCGATCCACTGCCAGGGCTCCAGCCCGCCCGCGAAGACCGATACCGGGCAGGAGGCCGTCACAGCACGACGCTCGACATCCCGGCGCGCGGCAATGTCTTCGGTCAGGCGGACCTCGGCATTGACAGTCGTGCCCATGACCGGGCGCGGATCGAAAATGCCGCTGATCGCCACCATGCCGCGGATGAAGGACGGATCGTCCCAGTCATGCGCCAGCATCTCGGCCGCCAGGTGCGCGCCGGCCGAATGCCCCGACAGGGTGATGCGAGAGGCATCGCCGCCGAACCGGCCGATATTGCGGCGAACCCAATCGACCCCGGCGATGGCCGATTCCGCCACGCCGTCGAGCGTCGATGCCGGGCACAGTTCGTAGTTGGTCACGACCGCGACGATGCCATTCGCCACCAGCGGCTCGGCGATGAAGGCGAAATTTTCCTTGTCCTGCGCGCGCCAGTATCCGCCGTGGAGGAAGATGTGGACCGGCTTCGGGCCTGCTGCCTCGCCCGCCGCAGGATAGACGTCGAGTCGGCGGAGCGGATGATCACCAAAGGCGATGTCCGCTTCGCGCGGCAGCTTTCCGAGGGCGGCCTCGTTGATTCCGGCGCGCCCCGCCTGGGCATTTTTGAAGTCCGGGAATGCCGCCTGCGGATTATACTGGAACTCGTGCTCGTCAGGTGTCAGGCCGGTCCAGAGCGGCGCGGGGCTCGACATCGCTTGATCTTTCCTCATGCGGGCGGCCGCCTGGGTGACGGCACCTCAACCAATACCACTCCATTCAGAACCAATACGTCCGATTCCCGCATGCCAGAGTCGCGCGACGCCGGTCTTTTGAATATTGACGAGAGATCATGTAGTGACGGACTTTCACTGACCTGACCAAATCGGACCATGCTCGACCCAATGCGCCAGTCGGCCGGATCGGAAGCGATCAATGCCCGCCAGAAGGCCGATTCCGACGGGCAGATCATCTATCAGAGCCTGAGCGGCTCGATCGTCGAGGGCCGTCTGAAATACGGATCGCGGCTTCCGACGGAGCGGGCGCTCGCCAATCGCTACGGAGCGGCCCGCAACACCGTGCGCCGGGCCATGTCGCGGCTGGCGGAAGAGGGGCTGATCGAGCGCCATGTCGGTCGCGGCACCTTCGTCGCGAAGGTTGCGGCACCGGCGCCCGCTGCCCTCACCGAGCCCGACTTCAGCCTCGGCGACCTCCTGGAGGCCCGGCTGATGTTCGAGCCCATGCTGGCCGAACTCGTCACCGAGCGCGCGGCCGACACGACGCTCGCGGCGCTTTCGACCTATCTGGAGGCCCTGAACACAGCCGCCACCTGGGCCGAGTTCAAGGAAGCGAAATACGCCCTCCACCTCGCGATCGTGAAGGCGTCGGGCAATGCCTTCCTCGTCGCGGTCTTCGAGCAGATCATCGCGACGCGCCGAAAGGCGGGCTGGGGCCGGCCGGCCGGCCACCACGTGCCGATCGGCGCGGTGCGCGAGGCGGCCGTCCGCGACAATGCCGCCATCGTCGAGGCGCTCTGCCGCCGCGACACGGAGACGGCGCGCGAACTCATCCGCGCCTATCTGCTGCGCACGCTCATGTCGGTCGGCGGAAGCTGACCTCAGCGCCGATCGAAGCGGCGCTGGACGGCACCGCTCACCAGCATCAGCGCCAGCGCGGTGATCAGGATGGCGAGGCCCGGAAAGGCCGACATCCACGGCGCGATGAGGATGTAGTCCTTGCCCTGCTGAAGGATCGAGCCCCAGTCCGGCGTCGGCGGCTGGACGCCGAGCCCGAGGAAGCCGAGCGCGGCCTGGATCTGCAGCACCAGCGGGAACAGCACCACGCACTGCATCAGCACCAGCGGCACGACATTGCGCGTGACGTGGTTGACGAGGATGCGGCCCTCGCCCAGCCCCGTGCTGCGCGCCGCCTCGACATAGGTGCGTCCGGTCTCCGAAATCGCGCCGGAACGGGCGATCCGATAGAAGGACGGCACGTAGACGACGGTCAGGGCCAAGGCGAGGTTGGCGGTGCTCGGCCCGAGGATCCCGGTCACCATGATGCCGAGGATGATGGGCGGGAAGCTCAGCACGACATCGGCGAGCCGGCCGAGCAGCATGTCGATCCGCCCTCCCAGAAAGCCCGAGAGGATGCCGAGCGCGCCGCCGATGAAGGCGGCCGCCGCGAGCGCCCCCGCGCAGACCAGCAGCGTGACCCGCGCGCCATAGACGATCCGCGCGAAGACATCGCGGCCGACATCGTCGGTGCCGAACAGGTTGAGTGCCGAAGGTCCTTCCAGCGACTTGTCGACATTGATGGCGAGTGGCGAATGGCCGGTGAACAGGCCCGGAAACAGGACCACGATGGCGATGAAGGCGGTGATGGCGAGGCCCACGGCGAGGTCGGGCTCGCGCAATAGCTTGCGCAAAGGGGTGACGCCCCCGCGTGCCGGAACGGTCTCGGCCGCCGTCATGATTCCGCTTCCCCGTCGGCAATGCGTATCGAAGCCATCGAACCCGCCCCCTACCCGACCTGAACGCGCGGATCGATGACGCGGTAAAGCATGTCGACGCCAAGGTTCACTGCCATGGCCAGCACGACGACGATGAGCAGCGCGCCCTGCAGGACGGGGTAGTCGCGCGTCTCGATGGCCGAGAGCATGAGGCGGCCAAGGCCCGGCAGCGAGAACAGGCTCTCGATGATCACGGCGCCGCCGAGGATCTGGACGAGGATCAGCCCCATGAAGGTGACGAGCGGGATCGCCACGTTGCGCAGGACATGGCGGAAGAACACGATGTTGCGTGTCATGCCCTTGGCGACGGCTGTGCGCACGTAGTCGTCGGAAAACGCAGCGACGACGCTCTGCCGGACGAACTGGCTGTAGGCGGCGGCCTGCAGCACGGCGAGACTGATGATGGGCAGCGCCATGATCGACAGGTTTTCGCTGAGCGACTGGGTCGGCGACACGTAGAGCAGCGGCGGCGACCAGCCCGTCGCCGTCGAAATGCCGACGAGCAGCATCAGGCCGACCCAGAAGACCGGCGCGGCCAGCCCGAAAAGGGTGAAGGACTGGACGACGCGGTCGACGAGCTTTCCCTGGTTCATGGCCGCGACCACGCCCAGCGGCACGCCGATGGCGGTGGCGAGGACGAGGGTCGCCACCGAGAGCTGGAGCGTCACCAGAAGCGCAGAGCCGATCAGCCCGCCGACCGGCTGGCCACGCGTCCAGCTCGTGCCGAGATCGCCCGAGACGACGCGCGACAGCCAGCCGAGATATTGCCGCCAGGCCGGCTGGTCGAGGCCGAAGAACTCACGCAGCGCCTGCGTCGCCACGGGATCGCTGGTCTGGCCGAGCATCTGCCCGACCACGTCGCCCGGCACGCTGCGCATCATCAGGAACACGACGATGGAGGCGAGCAGCGCGGTCAGCACCGACGCCGCCAGCCGCTTGATCAGGTAGACGGGCATGGCTTTCCTTCAATGCCGCATCGACCGGAGCGCAGACCGCTCCGGCCTTCTGCGAGAGGCGTCAGGACGCGATCCACGTCTTGGCGAGGCCGTAGAACCAGCCGGTGGCGTGCTGGTCGTAGTTGCGCACCTTCTCGTTGCGCACCGTCACATGGTCGGCGCTGAACAGCATGATCGTCGGCACGCTCTCGGCCATGATCTGCTGGAAGCGGCCGTAGATATCCTTGCGCTTGGCGGGATCGCTCTCCGTCCGCCCTTCGTCGAGCAGCTTGCTCGCCGCCTCGTTCTTCCAGTTGCGGAAGTCGGCGCCCTGCGGCATCGACCGGAAGTGCCGGTAGAACAGCAGGTTCGGATCGGGAACCGTCGCCCAGTCGTTGAAGGTGAAGCCCATCTGCTTCGACTGGAAATTGCGGATCCAGACGCCGATCTCGACCCGCTGGATGGCGAGCCTGATGCCGACCTTGGCCAGTTGCTCGCGCAATGTGACCGCCGCCGCATCCATCCAGTCGTAGCCGATGATGGTAGTCAGGGTCAGGTCGAAGCCGTTGGCATGGCCGGCATCGGCCAAGAGCTTCTTCGCCGCGGCGATGTCGACCTTCTGGTTCGGCAGCTTGTCGAGCGGCACGCCCCAGGCCTGCTGCATGCTCGCGACCATCGTGCCGATCACCACGCCGTAGCCGCCGACCGAGGCGCGCATGATCTCGTCCTTGTCGACGGCGAGTGAAATGGCCCGCCGCACGCGCTCGTCGTCCAGCGGCTTAAGCTCGGACCCGAGGTCGATGGCCTTCTGGTTGAACGAGGGCGTCCGCCCCACGACGAGGCCGCGGACGTTCTCCACCTGCCGGATGTCCTGCGGCCGCGTCAGCGGCGCCATGTCGATGCGGTTGTTGCGGAGGCCAACGAGCAGCGCCGCGCCATTCGGAACGCTGACGAAATTGATGCGGTCGAGATAGGGAACACCGGGCTCCCAGTAGTCGGCATTCTTCACCAGCGTCACGTTGCTGTTCGGCTTGAACTCGGCGAGCTTGAACGGGCCGGTGCCGACCGAAACCTGGTTGAGCTTGGTCTTGGCGTCGGCCGCATCGAAATAGCCCGCCGGCACCACCGCGCCGTACTTGTTGCCCATCGTCATGAGGATGGCTGCGTTCGGAGACGACAGCGTCATCCTGATCGTGTGGTCGTCGACAACGTCGATGGCGCTGATCAGGCCGAAGTCGCCGGCGCCGGGCGAGCCGTTCTTGGAGTCGCGGATGTAGTTGTAGCTGTAGGCGACGTCCTTGGCGGTCATCGCCTGACCGGTATGGAACTTCACGCCCTTGCGGATGCGGACCGTGTAGGTGAGGCCGTCGGCAGACAGCTCATGGCCCTCGGCCAGCAGCGGCAGAGCCTGACCGCCGGAGGTCTCGTAGTAGAGACCCTGATACATCAGCACGGTGATGCGGATGCGCGCCTCGGCGCCCTGATGGAAGGGATCGAGCCCGGGGGCCTCCAGCAGCAGGCCGACATTCAGCGTGCCGCCGCTCTTGGCGTCGGTCGCCTTCGGTCCATAGAGGTCGTCGGCCAGCGCCGGGCCGACCAGCGCCGCGGCCACGGCCATGCCGCCGAGGGCCAGCAGCGCGCGCCGGTCGAGTTGATTGAGAAGGGTCGGTAACGTCATAGCTCGTCTCCGTTCGGGCCGTGTCCCCTCTGTCCTCCCGCCGAGCCCGCGGCGGAGGCGGTTGAATGTCGGCGCCGGCCTATTCGCGATAGGCGACGGTCATCTCGATCTCGACCGCGGCATTGCGCGGCAGTTCGGCGACGCCGATGGCGGAACGCGCGTGCCGCCCGTCCTCGCCGAAAATGTCGCCGAGCAGGTTCGACGCCGCGTCCAGCACTTTCGGCTGATCGTTGAAACCGGGTGCGGAGGCGACGAAGCCGCCCACCTTCAAAATGCGCTCGATGCGGTCGAGCGATCCGAGAGCCTGTTTCAGGCAGGCGAGACCCTGAAGGATGCAGATGCGCGCCTCGCCCTGCGCCGTCTCCAGCGAAACCTCGGCTCCGACCTTGCCGCGCACCTGAATGTCGCTGCCGACCTTCGGCAACTGGCCGGAAACGTGGGCGACGCCACGGTGCAGCGTCACCGGAATGTAGTTGAAAGCGGGCTTTGCGGCCACGGGCAGTTCGATGCCGAGTTCGGTGAGCTTCTTCTCAAACATGGGCAGGCTCAGTCGTGTTCAGGAGCGAGCGGACGAGGCCGTCGAGGTCATGGGCCGGCCGGAAGGCGGTATCGGCCTCGAAACGACGGCCATCGACCAGCGGAAAGAGGGCAGCGGGTTCAGTTCGCTCATAGGCGATGCGTGCCGATGGGCGCATCATGCGGATGCGCGCGAGGATATCGGGCACGGAGGCCGTGAAGCCCGCGAGGTTGTAGATGCCGCGAAGCGGGCCGCCATGCGTGACGGCCGCAAGCACTGCGTCCGCGACATCGGTGACGGCCATGAAGTCGAGCGGGCGGTCGTGAAAGGCGATGCTCGCCGCCTCGCCGCCCGCGACCTGCGTGAAGACCCTGGCGATGGCCCTGGCGACGCCCTCGTACCAGAGGCCGGGACCGAGGACCAAGGGAAGGCGGAGACCCACCACTTCGAGCGAACCACGTCGGGAACGGTAGGCTGCGACGCGCTCGGCCAGTTCCTTGGTGAGGCCGTAGGCGGTCAGCGGACCGGTCGGATCGTCCTCGGTGACGGGCGCCGGACCGTAAGCGGATGCGGGTCCGTAGACGACGGTCGAACTGGCCCAGACGACGCGTGCGACACCCGCCTTCGCGGCTTCGTCCAGCAGGGTCGCGAAACCATTCACATTCACCGCGATGGAGCGGGAGAGATCGGCTTCGCCGGTGCGCATGAGCCCGAGACGCCCCGCGCCATGGGCGACACAGGACACGACGAAGCGCGGCCGATGGCGCGCGAAAACCGCCGCCACCGCATCCCTGTCCTCGATCGAGCCGGTGGCATCCGTCACTGCCCCTGCGAGGTCTGCAAGCAGGTCGTCGGTCATGGCCGGGCCGAAGACGACCGGCCGTGCGCCCGCGCGCGCCAGCGCGCGCACGACATGCGATCCGACAAAGCCACGCCCGCCCGCGACCAGAACGGTCGCGCCTGAGAGGTCCTGACGGGCGGCAGACGGGGTCATTGCCGGCGCCTATTTGACGGCGAAGCGGTCGACGGCCTGCCAGTCGATCTCGACGCCGAGGCCAGGTGCATCCGGCACGGAGATGCGGTCGCCGGAAGCCCGCAGCGGGTTGCGCAGAAGGCCGTCGCGCAGTGGGTTGGTGCCAAGATCGTATTCGACCAGCGTCGGACGCGGCACATTGTTCGAATGCGGGGAAACCGGGAGCGAGGCGACGAAATGCACCGCGGCCGCGAGACCGATGCCGCTGCCCCAGACATGGGGCGACAGCCGGAGGTGATGCTGGATGGCAAGCGCCGCGATCAGCCTGCCCTGCCACAGCCCGCCGCAGAGCGACAGATCGGGCTGGAGCACGTCGACCGCGCGCCGCTCCACGAGGTGCTGGAAGTCATGCACCGTATAGAGCGCCTCGCCCGTGGCGATCGGCACCGGGCTCCAGCGCTGCAGCATCTCATAGCCACGGATATCCTGCGGCCCGAGCGGCTCTTCCACCCAGCCGATGCCGTGCGGCGCCATGCGCGTGATGCTCTCGCGCGCCAGATCGAGCGTGTAGTTCGAATTGATGTCGACCATGATGTCGACATCCGGCCCGAGGATGCGGCGGGCGGTGGCGACGCGCTTCTCGTCATCGGCCGGCGACACGCCGATCTTGATCTTGACGGCCTTGTGGCCGGCCTCCGCCATGGCGGCGATCTGCGGCTCGAAATCGCGCTCGCTGTTCTCGGTGAGATAGCCGCCGGACGCGTAGACGCTGACCTCGCGCGCCTGCTTTCCGCCGATCAGGCGATGGACCGGCAGCTTGAGCGCCTTGCCGGCGGCATCCTTGGCGGCCATGTCGATGCCGGAGATCGACCAGGTCAGCGCACCCTGCACGCCGAAATGATAGTGCCGCGCGTAGATCAGCGCGAAGACCTGCTCGACATCGAAAACATCCGTGCCGACCAGGTAGCCCTTCAGCAGCGGCAGCATGGCGATGTTGACCTGCGGAATGCCCCAGGCCTCGCCGATCCCCTCGGTCCCGTCTTCCAGCGTCAGCCGTACGATGGTGGTCGCGCGGGCGGTCGCCAGCGACTTCGCCATGCCATAGGCCTTGCCCGCCGGCAGGGCCGCCTGAACCGCGATGAAGGCGATATCCTTGATGTTCATGGGCGCTGCGCCGCTCACCAGTTCAAGCCGGATCAATCCCGCCCAATAGTGAGCCAATCGGTCGGCCGGTCAAGCTGGCACGACCGGCGATCGGGAGCAGGGCGGCCATGCCCAATTGCCTGCGGTCAGCGTCGCAAGGGTCGGGACGCGGACCGGCGCCATCGAGAAGTGCCGAAGCGCCTCACGAGGGATCATCGCTCCTTGCAGCGAGCGCACGGCCTCAACCGGCCACATTTGCAGCTGGCATCAGCCGGACGCCCATTCGGCCGCCTGCAGGGCTCGCCAGTCGATCTTGTTCGACGCCGTGCGTGGCAGGTGATCGACGAACTCCACCGCACGAGGGGCCTTGTAGGCGGCCATCCTCGCCCTCGCCCAGGATATGAGCGCGTCCGCATCCAGCACCGTGCCGGCCCGCCGGACGATCAGAGCTTTCACCGTCTCGCCGCGATGATCGTCCGGCGCCGCGATCACGCAGCATTCCTGAATGCCGGGATGGTCGTACAAGACCGCCTCGCACTCGGCAGGCCAGACCTTGAAGCCTGAAACGGAGATCATGCGCTTCAATCGGTCGACCATGTGGAAATAGCCGTCCTCGTCCACACGGCCCAGGTCGCCGGTCCTGAGAAAGCGTCTCCCGTCTCTCTCGAAGAACACCTCGGCATTGGCCTCGGGCCGGTTCCAGTAGCCGATCATGAGCTGGGGGCCGGACACGACGATTTCGCCGACGGCACCCGGATCGACGTCCTCGAGCGTCTCGGGATCGACGACGCGGGCCACCGTGTCGTGCACGGGAATCCCGAGGCATTGCGGTTTGGGGCGATCAGGCGGGTTGATGTGGGTCGGCGAGATGGTTTCGCTCATCCCGTAGCCTTCGATGTAGCGAAGGCCCCAGCGCCGGGCCAGTTCCTCGGCCACCGCCGCGGGCATCTTGGCTCCCCCGCCGGTCACGATCGTCAGCCTGGCGAAAGCGACCTCGTCGAAACCCGGCGCGGCGAGAACATCGACCACCATCGTCGGAGCCGCGCTCCACATCGTCACGCCGTAATGCCTGAACAGAGACGGGACGAGATCACGGTCCCAGCGCGTCATGATGACCATGGCCGCGCCGGAAACCAGGCTGCCATTCAGCGAAAACTGCATTCCCGCGACATGGAACAGCGGCATGAATGCGGTCAGGACGGTTCCGTCCGCGGCTCCATACCATCGGGCCTGAAGGACGGCCGTGTGAAGCACGCTGGCATGGGTGTGCATGCACGCCTTCGGCTTGCCGGTTGTCCCCGACGTGTAGGGCATGACGCAGAGGTCGTCCGGCCCGGTGTCGTCAGGCAGGGGCGAACGCGATTCGGCGCATGCTTCGTCCCAGGCGACCGCCCCTTCGGACAGGTGATCCGGCAGATGGCTCTCTCCGATCACCGCCGGCAGCCTGAACGGCGAGACACCCGGAACCGCGTCGCTGTAGGCGGCGACGATGACGTGGCGGAGCGGGTCGGGCATCAGGCCGGCGAACCGGTCCAGAAGTTCCGCCCCGATCAGCGCCACGCGGGCGCCGCTGTCGGACGCGAGATAGGACAGTTCTCCAGCCGTGTTCATCGGATTGATCGGAACCACGACGGCGCCCGCGCGCACCACGGCCTGGAACGCGATGACGAATTGCGGCGAGTTCTGCATGTCGAGCAGCACGCGGTCGCCCTTCGCTACGCTGCAGGCGTGCTGAAGAAAGGCGGCTAGCCGCTCGACCTGGTCCAGCAGCGTGCGGTAGCTGATGGATGTGCCATAGAAGCCGATGGCCATGGCATCGCCCCGGCGCGCGGCCGTCTCCCGAAGCGCCTCGGACAGGGAACGCGGCAGCGGGCCGAGGTCGCGCGCAACGGCGGCCGGCCAGAAGCGGTCATGCAGTTCCACGGTCGCCGTCATTGCCGAACCCTCCATGCCATTGAATGCAAGAATGGCGGCCGGTGCCCCGCGATCCAGCCGCCATGTCAGGGCACCCAGCGAGGCGGCCGTTTCCCGACGAAAGCGAGCGGCCCCTCGGTCCGGTTGGGAGAGGCCCGCATGCGACGATAGGCGGGCAAGGTGCCGCCGCGCATCGTCGCATAGGCTTCCCGCTCGCTCAGGTGCTGTGTGCGAGCCACGACCTCCTTGGTCGCCGCGATCGCCGTGGGGGCGGCTTCGCAGATGCGCCTTGCGAGATCGAGCGCGGCCGAAAGCGCCTTCCCCGGCTCCACGACCCTGTTGACGAAGCCGTGCTGCGCGAGTTCCTCCGCCAGCGCGGGGCGGCCGGTCAGCAGCAGTTCCATGGCAATCATGAGCGGAAGCCGGCGTGGCGCGCGGATGACCCCGCCCCCCTCGGCGACGAGGCCGTGACGCACCTCGGGCAAAACGAAGCTGGTTCCCTCATCTGCCACCACGAGATCGCAGGCGAGAGCCAGCTCGAACCCGCCCCCGGCAGCGGTTCCGTTGACGGCCGCGATGACCGGCTTGATGAGCCCCCAGCGCTCGGTCACCCCCATATAGCCGCCCGCGCCGAACCGGCTTTCGTCGGCGCTGCCGACGGCGACCTCCTTGAGATCCCAGCCGGCCGAGAAGAAGCGGTCACCGCCACCGGTGACCACGCAGACACGCAGATCGTCATCGGCCTCGAAGCGGTTGAAGGCGGCGTCCAGCCCGTCGCTCATCGACTGGTCGATGGCGTTGGCCGGAGGCCGATCCATCGTGACCACGAGGATCGCGCCGTCTTCGACCGCCGTGCGGATCATGCGGCCGGCTTGCCGTTGTCGAAGGCCCAGGACTTGCAGACGATCTTCCAGCCGTCGGCGAATTTCACGAGCAGCAGTTCGTCCACGAACCGGTTGGGCAGCAGCGCATCGCGCACGCGGACATGCGCGGTGGTCGGGCTTGCAATGGTCGCGCTGACCACCTCGTCATGACGCGGGTCGTTGCGCGAGGCCGGAGACGCGCGGCCGGCCACGCGCTCCATATAGGCATCCATGCCGAGAGCCGCGGTGTTGCCGGCTTCCGAGGTGAACAGTTGCGCCTCCGGGTGAAACACCGCCCGGAACCCGTCCACGCTGCCATCGTAGAGCGCGTCGAAATAGCCCTGCACCGTGGCGAGGACCGCCTTCAGGTCGTCCATCAATGCGCCCCTTCCATCGTGGCGTTGTGCTCGCGGTCGGCGAGAAAGAGGCTGTCGTCGAGAATGGACAGCAGCCGCTCCGATTCAGCTTCGGAAATGATCAGCGGCGGCGCGAGAAACAGCGACACCTGCTCGCCGCTCGTGCCGATGACGGCCCCCGCCCCCAGCGCATGGCCGGCAACGCGCGATGCGATCGGCGCCTCCGGCGTGTCGGCGAGCCAGTCGCGCCAGTCCGGACCGTGCAGCTCGATGGTCCAGTGAAGGCCCTGCCCGGCCACGCGCGAGACGCTCGGATGGCGGGCGGCGATCTCGGCGAGGCGGCGGGCGTAGAGCCCCTCCAGCGCCTTCACGCGGTCGAGCAGGCCTTCCTCCCGGACGATGCCGAGATAGGCGCTGACCGCTGCCATGGCCATCGGATGGCCGCGCAACGTGCCGTAGTTCTGCCAGCTCTTGCCGTCGAGTTCGGCGGCGACATCCTTGGAAACGACGATCGCGGCGACGGAGACCATGCCCCCGCCGAGCCCCTTGCCGAGGGTCACGATATCGGGCCGCGTCTCTCCGCCCTGGAAGGCGAAGGGACGCCCGGAGCGGCCGATCCCGGTAACAACCTCGTCGGCGATCCAGAGGCAGCCCTCGCGCCGCGCGATGCCGGCAACGGCGTCCTGATAGGCGCCGTCGTGATAGTAGCCGCCCTGGGTGTAGTCGATGATGACGGCTGCGGAATCGCGGAGCTTCTCGCCGGCACCGGCGAGGCTCTCGGCGAGCGACGCCCGGCGGCGGGCCTTTTCAGTTGCGGAGAGGTAGATGGCTCCTTCCGGCGCCGGCAGCACATGAACCTTGGCGCCCGGCGGCGGGATTTTGGTTCCCCCGTTCGGGGCCGCGAGGCCGCCATGCCAGTGAGGCTGGACCGTCACGTCGCGGCTCAGGCCCACGAGGCCGTGATAGGCGCGCTCGCGCGTCGCGATCGCCTTGCGCCCGGTCAGCGCCTGCGACAGCGACAGCGCGATGTCGTTGCCCTCGCTGCCGCTGAGGCAGAAGCGCACGGCCCCGGCCCAGTGCTCCTCTCCCTTGAGTGCGACCTCGAACAGGTCCTCCGCCGCCTTGTCGCGGCCGCGCCAGTTCCAGCCCTCGCTGACCATCGGCAGCCCTGCCGCCTCGCGCAGCGCCTCGGCCATGCGGGGATGCCCATGCCCGAGGGGGCCGCCGGTATTGCTCCCGTCGAGCACCTTGCGTCCGTCGCTGAGATGGAAGTGGACGCCCTCGCCCCCGACCACCTGTGGCGCTTCAGTGCCGGCGTTGAGACCCGTGCGCAGCAACCGGCCCATCGGCTATCTCCCTGATTGTCTATGGCACGACATTAGGAGTGCGATGTGGGCCCCAACAGCGCCAGTTTCGGCGTGGAATGGTGGGCCAGATCGGTCAGGCGGAGCGCAGCGCCGCGGCGATCGCCGCTAGCCTCGGATGGGCCTCTTTAGCGTCCAGGCGCCCATAGCCCACCAACAGTCCCTGCCTGTCCGGCTCGCCGAGGTAACACTGGGACAGCGGCTGGATGAAATTGCCCGAGGAGCGGCTGAGGCGGGACACCTCGCGGTCGGTGATCCGACCTACGAGCGACGGGCGGAACAGCGCGGTGAGATGAAGTCCGGCCGGCGTCGGAGGCACTTCAAGTTCGTCCGGCATGAGAATGCGCAAGGCATCGAGCACGGCCGCCTGCCGCTCGGCGTAAACCTTCCGCATGCGTCGAAGGTAGCGCAGGAGGTGCCCCTGGCGCAGGAACTCCGCAAGCGCCAGTTGGGTCGTGCCGGCGGTATGCACGTCTATGCGCGCGCGCCCGCGCCCGAAGGCTTCGGTGAACAGCCTGCTCGCGACGAGATAGCCGATCCGCATGCTCGGCAGCATCACCTTGGAGAAGGTGCCGAGATAGACGACCCGCCCTATCCGATCGAGCGACTTCAGCGATGCCGTCATGCTGTCGCGGTGGCGGAACTCTGAATTGTAGTCGTCCTCGATGATCCACGCGCCATGGCGATTGGCCCATTGCAGCAGTTCCTGCCGGCGCTCCAGGTTCATGGAAACGCCGAGCGGGAACTGGTGCGACGGGGTGACCACCGCCAGCTTGGCATTGGGAGCGCGGCGTATGCCTTCGGCAACGATCAGCCCCTTGTCGTCCACCGGAACCGGCACGAGCCTCGCCCCGGCGGCCTTCAGGCTCCAGCGCGCCTCGATGAAGCCGGGCTCCTCCACCCAGACCTCGTCGCCGGGATCGAGCAGCATCCGGCAGCACAGGTCCAGCGCCCCGGAACTGGCGCTGGTGATCGCCACCTCGTCCGGCCGGCACAGCAGGCCGCGCACCGCGCCGAGATATTCCGCAGTCGCCTCGCGCAGCGGCTGCCACCCCAGCGGCGACATGTCCACACAGGCGGATCGCGGCGGGTTCGCCCAGGTCTGGCGCAGGAGGCGCGACCAGACGTCGAAAGGAAAGCCCGAAACGTCGGGCGTACCCGTGCTGAACGGCGATCCGAGGTCGAAGTCGTAGCGGGTCTCCAGAACAGAGCGCCAGCGCTGCGACAGCCAGTCGTCCGACGCGGTCGAGGATGGCGCGGGCGCCGGAGCCGAGGGCTCGGAGGGGCGAGCGACAGCCGCCACCTCGACCCCGCCGCGCGGCACGGATCGAAGGTAGCCTTCCGAGTAGAGCAGGTCGAAAGCCGTCAGCACGATGGCGCGCGAACAGCCGAGTTCGGCTGCCAGTTTGCGCGAGCCGAGAAGCCGGGTCCCCGCCGCCAGGCGGCCGTCGAGAATCTGGTTGCGCAGGTGAGCTGCGACCTGCTGGTAGAGCGGCAGGTCGGAACCGCGGTCGAGCCCGACCCCGGCCACCGACATGCGCCCTCCCGTCGCGCCGTCGCGAGCCATCACGCACCCCGAAAGTTGACGCGGCAAGGGACTAGCCCCGCGTGGACGGATCTCCGAATCCGCCACCGCCGCATCCCTCCAGCGTGACGAGGTCGCCGGCCTTCAGCAACAGGTTTGCCTTGCCCGCCAGGGGCTCCGTCGCGCCGTCCCGCTCGAGCGTGACGACATAGGGCTTGCCGGGCTCGCCGCCGCTCATGCCATAGGTCGGCATGACGGTGCGTTCGACGCAGGTGGTCAGCCACATCGAGGGAGCAAGCACCCGGTAGCTGCGGATCACCCCGTCGCCGCCCTTGTGACGGCCCTTGCCCCCCGAATCCCTGCGGATCGCCTGGCGCTCGACGCGGATGGCATAATTCGCCTCGATCACCTCGGCGGGCGTGTTCGACGTGTTGGCGAGATGGACCCTGGTCGCCGGGCAGCCGTCCCGGTCGTGCCGGGCCCCCTCCCCGCCGCCATGGACCTCGTAGAGCATGCGCCAGGACTGGTCCGGCATGGGCTCCGCAAAGGCCAGAAGGCCGGAGGTCGCCGGTCCGCCGGCGGAGAGCCTTTCCGGAATGACCGCTTCCATCGCCAGGAAGATCGCATCCACCACGCGCATCGACGTTTCGTGATTGCCTGCGGCAACCGCGGCGTTCCAGCCGGGTTCGAGGATCGAGCCCGGGCGGGTGATGATCGTTATCGGCCTGAGCGCGCCGGCATTCTGCTGCATGTCGCGGCCGCTCATGATGCGGGCCGCATAGACGACGGCGGAGCGGGCGATGAACGGCGTGGTGTTGCAGAAGGTCGAGACCTTGTCCGCCGAGCCCGACAGGTCGAAGGTCGCCTCGTCACCGCGGATCTCGATCTTAACGTGGATGCGCGAGGGCTCGCCGTTCGGCCCGCCATCGTCGAGGAAATCCTCGCCCTCGTAGGTGCCGTCCGGCAGGTCGGCGATGGCCGCCCGCATCTCGGCCTCGGAGAGGTCGTGAAGCCGTGTCATCGTGTCAACGAAGGTCTGCGTGCCGTATTGCTCGCACATCTCGCGGATGCGGCGCTCGGCGGCGGTGGTCGCCGCGAGCTGCGCCATCAGGTCGCCCTCGCAGGAGACGGGATCGCGGACATTGGCGAGGATGAAATCAAGGACCGGCCGGTTGACGCCGGCAGAACTGGCGATCGGCAGGGGCGGGATGCGGATTGCCTCCTGGAACGTATCGACCGCGTGCGCGAGATAGCTCCCCGGCCAGGTGCCGCCGACGTCGGGCCAATGCGCGAGGCTGAGCGCGAAGGCGATCAGCTTGCCGTCGACGAAGACCGGCCGCGCGACCTTCACGTCGTTGAGATGGTTACCGCCGAGCGCGCCGACATTGTAGATGATCGCATCGCCCTCCTTCATGCCGCTGGCCGGGCATAGCTTGAGCAGTTCCTTGATGGTGTAGGCCATGGCGCCGAGGTGGATCGGGATGTCGCGCCCCTGCCCCACCAGGCCGCCCTCGGCATCCGTGATGGCGGAGGACAGGTCGCCCGCCTCGCGCAGCAGCGGGGAGCGGGCCGAGCGGGTCATGACGAGGCTCATCTCCTCGGCTGCCGCCGAGAGCCCGTGGCGGATCACCTCGACGACGAAAGGGTCAAGCGTGCTCATGCCGCGCTCCGGTTCAGGAAGAGATTGCCGAGATCGTCGGCCCGCGCCTGCCAGCCCGGCGGAACAACGACGGTCGACCACGCATCCTCGATGATGGCTGGGCCCGAGACCGTATTGGACAGGGTCTCGCGCGCGATGATGGCGGTCGGCACCGGCTGGCTGCCGGAGAAGATGCAGTCACGCGTGCGCTCGATGACGGGCGGACGGCCGACATCCGGCCGGGAGAACGGCGTCGTGGATGCCTTGACGGCCTGGACGCGCACGGACTCGATGACACAGGCCTCGCGGGTGGCGTAACCGAAGAGTTGCTGGTGGCGCCTGTGAAAATCGGCCTCCAGCACCGCTATGTCGAGCGGCATGGCGAAGCCGATCGGGATGCTGTCGCTCTGCGCGGCATAGCGCATGAGCGCCACATGCTCGATGACGATGTCGGGCTCTGCGATGCCGTTGGCTATGAGCGGCGTCGTCGCCTCTTTCTCGAGTTCGCCGACGCGTTCGGCGAAGGCCGCACCCGGAAACCCGTTCAGCGGCATCCGCACCGTGCGCTGCTGCAGGAAGCTGAAATCGGCGGTCAGGCAGCCCAGCGCCGAAAAAGCGCTCGAGGCGGCAGGCACGATGATCTCCTTGAGGCCGTATATCTCGGCAAGCCCCACCGCATGCATCGGGCCGCCGCCGCCGAAGGCCAGAAGCGTGCAGTCGCGGCCATCGACGCCACGCTCGACCGTCACGCGGCGCAGGGCGCGCGCCATTGCGGCATTGGCCACCTTGACGATGCCGAGCGCCGTCTCGGCAAGGCCGAGGCCGAGCTCCTTCGCGATCGGGGCGATCACCCGCCGCGCCGCTTCGACATCGAGCTGGATCGTGTCGCCGAGGCGGGCGTCGGGGTCCAGATATCCGAGAACGGCATTGGCGTCGGTGATGGTGGGCTTACTCCCGCCGCGCCCGTAGCATGCCGGCCCTGGCACGGAGCCGGCGCTCTTCGGCCCGACCGTCAGGCCGCCCGGTCCGAGGCTGACGATGGAGCCGCCGCCGGCACCGATGGAATGCACCGCCAGCATGGGCTGGCGAAGGGGCCGCCCGCCCATCATGCGGGTGTCGGTCATTTCCGCGGCACCGTCCACGATGAGGCAGACGTCGGTGGTGGTGCCGCCCATGTCGAAGGTCAGGACCCGCGGCCGGCCGAGGTCGCGGGCGATGCGGGCGGAAGCCGAGACGCCCGCCGCGGGTCCTGACATCGCCATGACCAGCGGGCGGCGCTTCACCGCCGGCACGGGCACCATGGCGCCAGCCGAGTGGAACACCTGTAGCCCTGCGCCGAGCGGCAGTTTCTCCTCGAGCTCGGTGAGATATTCGACGGCGATCGGCATGGCCGCCGCATTGAAGGCCGTCGACGACGCCCGCTCGTATTCGCGCGCCTCGGGGTTGATCTCGTGCGACACGCACAGATGCGGCACGACGCCTTCGAGACGTGCGGCCAGCATCTTCTCGTGGACGGGATTGGCATAAGAATGCAGCAGGCAGATCGCCACGCTCTGCACGTCGTTGGCCTTCAGCCAGGCGACGAGGCGCTCGATCTCGGCCTCCGACAAGGGCTCCACGACCGTTCCCGAATGATCGAGGCGCTCCTTCACGCCGAAGCAGAGTTCCGGCGGCACGAGAGGCGGCGCCTTTGGGGGGACATCGAGGCGATAGAGTTCCTCGCGCCGATAACGCGCGATCTCGAGCACATCCTCGAAGCCTGCCGTCGCGACCAGCGCGACCCTCGGCAGCCTTTCCTCGACGAGGGCGTTGGTCACGCGCGTCGTGCCATGCACGAAGCGGCGGACATCATCGGCGGACAGGCCCACGGCCGCGAGCGCTTCCAGCATGGCGCGAACGGGCGCGTCCGGCCGCGAGGGAACCTTCGCGATGCGGGTCTCGTTGCTGACGGACTGGACGGCGATGATATCGGTGAACGTGCCGCCGATATCCGTGCCGATGTCCCAAACCCTCGTTTGCACGTTACTGGTCTCCTCGATCACGTTTTTCGGCCGCGACGTCAGCCGGCCAGCGCCCGCTGGGGCTCGAAATGCGGAATGGCGTCGAGCAGTTCGCGCGTGTAGGCGGTCTTCGGCGCGACGAAGAGTTCGCTGCTCGCGCCTTCCTCGACGACGGCGCCCTGGCGCATCACGACGATGCGTTCGCACATCATGCGCACCACGTTCAGGTCATGGCTGACGAACAGGAACGCGAGGCCCTTGTCGCGGCGCAGGTCGTCAAGCAGTTTCAGCACCACCGCCTGCACCGACACGTCGAGAGCGGCGGTCGGCTCGTCGAGGACGAGCAGGCGCGGCTCGACCGCAATCGCCCGCGCAATGCCGACACGCGCCTTCTGGCCGCCCGAGAGCTGATGAGGGAACCGGCCGAGCAGGTCGCGCGGCAGCCCGCAGCGCTCGGCGGCTTCCTCGACCCGCCGCTTCAGCTCCGCCGAGTCCTGAAGCTTCAGCAGGCGCTTCACGGGATGGGCGATGCAATCGAACGCGCTGAATCTCGGGTTCAGGCTGTTGTGCGGATCCTGGAAGACGATCTGGATGTCGCGGCGGCGGGGCGAGGCATGGAAATCGCGCGCGGGAATGGCGCCGATGTCCTCACCGTCGAACAGCAGCTTGCCGGCGTCGTGGTCGACAAGCCGGCAGATCATGCGCGAAATCGTGCTCTTGCCGGAGCCCGATTCACCCACCAGGCCGAGGCTTTCACCGCGGCCCAGCGTCAACGACACATGGTCGACGGCCGCGGCGCCGCCATAGCGTTTGACCAGCCCCTCGGCATCGAGCAGCGGCGGTGTTCCACGCTCACGGATGATCGCCGCGGCGCGAGGTCGCGGAGCTTCTCCGACGAGATCATGGACCGTCGATTCGAATGTCGGCGAGGCCGCGACAAGCCTGCGCGTATAGGGGTGTTGCGGATTGCCGAACAGTTCCGCCGTCGGGGCCCGCTCGACGACCTTGCCCTCCTGCATGACGACGACATCGCGGCAGTAGCGGGCGGCAAGCCCCAGATCATGCGTGATCAGGATGAGAGCCATGTTGCGCTCGGCCGTCAGCCGGGCCAGCAGATCCATCACCGTCTTCTGCGTGGTCACGTCGAGGCCGGTCGTCGGCTCGTCGGCGATGAGCAGCGAAGGATTGCAGGCCATGGCCATGGCGATCATCACGCGCTGGCACATGCCGCCGGAGAGTTCCTCCGGATAGGCGTCGAAACGGCGCTTGGCGTCGCGGATCCGCACGGCTTCGAGCAGCTCGAGCGCCCGCTCCCGAACCTGGGCCTTCGGCAGGTTCTGGTGGGCCTCGATGGCGTCCATGATCTGCCGGCCGATGCCGCGGATCGGGTTCAGCGCCGATCGCGGGCTCTGGAACACCATGGAGATCGCGGCGCCCCGCAGGTTGTTCATCCGGGACTGCGTCGCCCGGGTGATGTCCTCGCCCCTGAACAGGATGCGCCCCGAGGGAATGCGCGCGGAACGGTCGAGAAGCTGCGTCACGGCATAGGCGGTGACCGACTTGCCCGAACCGCTCTCACCGACGATGGCGAGGGTGCCGCCTTGCGCCACCTCGACATCGACGCCGCGAACCGCCTCGACGATGCCGCCGCGCGTCGCGAAGGAAACCCTGAGGTCTTCGACCTTGAGGAGCGGCGCCGTCATGTCCGCATCCGCGGGTCGAGAATGTCGCGCAGGCCGTCGCCGAGCAGGTTGAAGCACAGCACGGCGAGCATCAGCGCAAGGCCGGGAAATGCCACCAGCCACCACTGTCCCGTGCCGATGAAGCGGGCGCCTTCCGCGACCATGATGCCCCATTCCGGCGTCGGCGCCTGGACACCGAGGCCGAGGAAGGACAGTCCCGCGGCGTTGAGGATGGCCCAGCCGAGATTGAGCGAAATCTGCACGGCCATGGCGGGCAGTATGTTCGGCAGCAGGAAGCGCAGCACGACGGCCGCGTGGCTGTCGCCGCCGGCGCGTGCCGCCTCGACCCATCCGGCATGACGCCTGACATTCACCTCGGCCCGGGCGAACCGGATGTAGAACGGCAGGTTGATGATCGCGGTCGCGATGATGATGTTCTCGACGCGGTTGCCGAGCGCGGCGACCAGCGCCATGGCGAGGACGAAGAGCGGGAACGCCATGAGCACGTCGACGAGCCGCCCGACCCAGCGGTCCAGCCGGCCGCCGACATAGCCGCAGAAGCTGCCGATGACGGCTCCCGCGACGAAGGACAGGCTGACGGCCGCCGCGGCGATCGTCAGGTCGAGCCTTGTCGCCGCCAGAAGGCGGCTGAAGATGTCGCGGCCCAGCTGATCCGTCCCAGCCCAATGGGCTGCCGACGGGGGCTTCAGGGCGTTCGAGACGTTGGACGCGATCGGGTCGTAGGGAACGATCCATGGCGCCAGCAGCGCAACAGCAACCAGTATGAAGGTGCCGGCGGCCGCTACGGCCGTGACCGGGTTGCCGCGCAGCACCCAGCCTGCATGTCTGAGGGTGGCGCTCATTCGACCGACACCCTCGGGTCTGCGATCCCGTAAAGCACGTCGATGGCAAGGTTCACCATGACGAAGATCGCTGCGATGAGCAGCACGAAGCCCTGCACAGGGGCATAGTCCGAGGCCAGAAGCGCATCGAGCGCGTACGAGCCGATGCCCGGCCAGGAAAAGACCTTCTCGACCAGCACGTTGGCGCCCAGCATCGTCGAGAACACGATGCCGATGATGGTCAGCACCGGCAGCATCGCGTTGCGCAGCGCATAGACGATGACGACGCGCCAGCCGGACATCCCGAACGATCGCGCCGTGCGGATGAAATCGCTGCCGAGCACGGCGAGCAGCGAGGCGCGCGTCATGCGGGCGAGCGGGGCCAGAACGAACAGCGCCATCGTGAAGGCGGGCAGCACCAGTTGGCCGAAAGCGGCGCCCCACCCGGCGAGATCGCCGACGAGCAGGAAGTCGACGAGCAGGAATCCGGTGATCTCGGGCGGCTGCGCCGCGAAAATGTCGAGCCGGCCTGTGGGATCGGGAGCAAGGCCGGCAAGATAGTAGAAGACATAGATCAGCAGCAGGCCGGAGACGAAGGTCGGCACGCATACGCCGAGCGTGCAGACGAAGCGCACGGCATGGTCGATCAACGAGTTCGGCCGCAGCGCCGCGGCGATACCAAGCGGGATTGCGAGCGACAGCGCGATGATGAGCGCGACGAAGCTGAGCTCCAGCGACGCCGGGAGTCGTTGAGCCAGGTCCGCCAGGACCGGCTGGCCGGTGGTCATGGACCGGCCCAGATGGCCGGTCGCAACGTCGTAGAGATAGCGGACGAGTTGCTCGTACATCGGTCGATCGAGACCCATCTGGCGACGCAGCTCGTCGATTTCCTCCTGTCCCGCATTGGGGCCGGAGGCGAAGAATGTCGCGGGGTCACCCGGCAACACGCGCATGAGCAGGAACGTGAAGACGACCACGCCAAGGAGCGCGGGCACGGAGGCACCCAGTCGCTTCACGACCCTCCTGCCGATGTTCTTCGCCACCGACATCGATCAGGTCCGCACGAGATCCCGATAATCCACCTGGCGGTGGAACCAGTAGGTGTAGCCGCTGATGTTCCGCGCCATGACGGCATCCTGGTTCGGCTGCCAGAGCATCACGGTCGGCACTTCAGTCGCCGCGATCGTGATCATCCGCTTGCACGCGGCAGCATACTTGGCCGGATCCGTCTCGAACCGCGCGGCCTGCACGAGACCATCCAGTTCCTCGTTCTTGAAGCCGCTGAAATTCCAGCGATGCTCGCCGCTGAAATAGGTCCGCAGGAAATAGTCCGGAGCTGGAAGCCAGGCGGTTCCCGACTCCATGAAGAGCGGCAGGCGCCGCTCGACCTGAAGGGTGGTGAACTGGGCGTCGGGCATCTTCTGGATCGTCACCTCGATGCCGATCTTGGCCAGCGCCTCCTTCACCAGCGTTGCTGCCGGTTCCGCCGCCGAGGCGGCGCCCGCGGCAAAGGCGAAGGTCGTCTGCAGGCCGTTCGGATATCCCGCTTCGGTCAGCAGAGCCTTGGCCTTTTCCAGGTCGGTGTTCAGCGGCAGGCGCTGCGGGAAAGCCTCCGTCGGGACCTCGGTCCAGCGCGCGCCGAACAGACGCCGGCCACGGCCGAACAAGGCGGCCTTGAACATGTCCTCGTAAGGCAGTGCCGCAGCCACGGCCTGACGCACCTTGGGATTGTCGAAGGGCGCGAGGCGCGTGTTGAAGACGATGCCGGTGAAGCCGTTGCTCTGCGGGATGGCGACGAGCTTGATCCGGCCGCGCTGTTCCAGCGTGTCGATGTCGCTGGCCTGCAGGTCGATGGAGAGGTCCGCATCGCCCCGCTCCAGCAGGTTGGCGCGGGTAGCGGCCTCGGGAACAGTCTGGGCGATGATGCGGCGGAAGAACGGGAGTTTGCCGTCCGCGCCGTTCTTCCAGTTCTCGTTCCGCCGGAGGATCGTCTGCTGGCCGGGACGATGGGTCTCGACGCTATAGGCGCCGCCGGCAGCCGTGTTGTCCTTCAGCCAGGCCAGCGCCCAGGGGTCGTCGGCCGTCGCATTCTTCCTGGCGAGCACGCTGTTGAACATCGGCGACAGCGGGATCGACAGGTTGGCGAGCGCCAGACGATCGGGCCGTTCGAGCGAGACCTCGACGGTCCGCTCGCCGACGATCTTGAACTGCTCCGGCTTCGCCAGGGAGCCCGAGGCGATCTGCGCGGCGGACAGAGATTTTGCCGACACGGCCCGGTCGAGGGACCACTTCACGTCGGCGGCGGTGACCGGCGTGCCGTCGTGCCAGGTCGCGCCCTGCCGCAGATGGAAGGTGAAGGTGCGGCCATCGGCGGAACGGTCGATCTTCTCGGCAAGCTCGCCGCGGATATTGTCGAAATCGAAGGTCCAATGACCGTCGACCTGCTTGCGGCCGAACGACCCGAGCCGGTCGTAGATGCTCATGCCCACGCCGAACGCCTCGCGGGTCGAACCCGGAACAGTCGCGTCGAGCGAATTGACCGTGCCGGCCATGACGTGACGAAGCGTCTCGGCGCGCGTCTGGGCATCGGCGGACCGAACGGAGGCAGGCACCAAGGCCGCGCCCGCAGCCGTGGCCAGAGCCGCTTTCAAGCCTTCTCGGCGGGTGATTTCGATAGAACGGGATTTCATCTCTTGCGACCCTCTGATTGATTTATTGGTCGGCGTCATCCAACGCTCAGTATTCTTTTTCTGGCCCATCGGACCGCACCAAGCACGGGACACGAAAGGTCCAGATTCGGAGCAAAACCGTGAGCCAGAGGTAAATCTCACGGAGCGGTTTCGGTGTGCGCCGCCGCTGCTCAATCCCTGTGCAGCCGGACCGCCCGATCTCACGCCGAAATCGTCTTTGGTGCATACCCGGCCAGACCGGGCATGTCATGGAAGTCGCCTCCAGGTGGCTTCGCGCCCAGCAAGGCACAGGCCAACCGCCCGAGCAATCGAGCGGCGGCAGTCAGGCACGCGTTCACGGCATGCCCCCCGTGGCCAAGGCGCCCGAGGCCTCCAGGACGCTGAAGCTGCGCGTCGGCAACGTGCGCCCTTCTCCGGGCGGAGGCGGGATATGCCCCAACTCGCCGCCGCCCCCTCAAAAGGTGGTCTGGCTGGGGCAGATGGCAGGCGTGGTCATTCGGCGGAAACGCCGCTGCACCCGCTGATTTTATCGAGAAACGCCGGCTGGCTGGGGGACCTGGATTCGAACCAAGATTCTCGGAGTCAGAGTCCTGCCTAATCGAATGATATTTCTTGTGTTTTCCTCCAAACAGAGGGAAATGCACCTGTGGTTTTTCAAGGGGTTGCGGTAAAATTCCCAACCGCTTTTTCTCGTCTCGGCGCCCGCCGATGACGGTCCCGCCCGACGCCTTCAATAGGATCGCCGATCTGATAGCAGTCGGTAATAGCGCGAGCATTGCCGCCCAAGCTTTTGATAGTGCCATGGCCTATGCTGTTCCCGCCGTTGATCCCGACGCATGGCACGGCACGCTCGACGATGAGGCAATCGCGGCGCAGGAAGGCGGGCCCTGCTACGAACAGTTCTCCCAGAAGGTGGAACAGCCCGCGCACACAAGGGCCAAGCCGATCCGCGGCGAGACGGTCCCATTCACACTTTTTCGCGATATCGATCCCGCTCCGAAGAAGGACTGGCTCGTCGATGAGCTGCTAGGCGCTGGAGAACTGTCGGTTTTCTATGGCGCGCCCGGTTGCGGCAAAAGCGTGCTGGCCGGTGACGCCGCATGCCATGTTGCTGCCGGCCGGGACTGGCACGGAAGGCCGGTGAGGCGCGGCGCCGTTCTCTATGTGGCCGCCGAACGCGGTGGGCTCGTCAAGCGGCGCCTCGCCGCTTGGCGCGCACAGCACGGCATCCACGACATTCCTCTCGCCATCGTCACCGGGTTCTTCGATCTCTGCACGTCTGAGACCGACACACGCAAGCTGCTGGGCACGATCCAGAGCCTCGCGGACGCGACCGCGGCGCCAGTGGTTTGGGTCATCATCGACACGGTCGCACAGGTTCTGGCCGGTGGGGATGAAAACAGCGGGCGTGACATGGGAGCCCTCGTATCGAACCTCGCCCGCATCCAGACCGAAACGGGTGCGCACGTCACTGTTATCCACCATGTGCCGCATGCCGAGCAGCAACGCATGCGCGGACACGGTGCGCTGCTCGGCGCGGCGGATACGGCTATCCGGGTGGAGAGCGATGCGGAGAAGCCTTGCCGCATGGCTAAGATCGAGAAAGCCAATGACGGCCCTGACACCGTCTCAGTCGGCTTCACACTCGCCAGCGTCACCCTGTCCGTGGACGAGAAGACTGGCAAAGAAACCACGGCGCCTGTCGTCATGCCGGCGGACGCACCGAACAGCGGGCGAACATCAAAAAATGTTCGGATGTCCGATAGCGTATCGCTCGCGCTGCGATGCCTTCAGGATCTTGCGGCGGACGCCAGCCATGCTCCGCCGAACATCGCGAACATACCGAACAACGTTCGGTGTGTTCGGGTCGATGACTGGCGAAGCATCTGTTATCGCTCACACATTTCCGGCTCTACCGAGCCTGATGCCCAGCGCATGGCGTTCAGGCGAGCAATGGAGAAGCTGAAGGCGCAGCGGATGATTGGCTCCTTTGACGAGTGGGTGTGGATCGCATGAGCGAACAGCGCCGAACATCGAAGGAACCGACTTTTCTGTTCGCGGCAGGGCAAACCCCGAACGGGCCGAACAGGTCGAACATGAAAAGGGGGGCCTCCCCTTTAGGGGAGCCCCCCAAATGTTCGCCTGTTCGCCCGGATGCCCTGGGCAGGCTGGCGATTGCGGAGATCGCCGGGCGGGTCGCGCGCCTGACGGTCCATCACCGCGATCCCGAGCGGTTTTTCATCGAGCGGTCCGAGATCGTGGCCGATTTGCGGGCTCTGGAACGGGTCCTTCCCCCCAAAACATATGCGGGCGGCAAAGGCGCGGGAAATCGCTAGATGCAGCACTTTACGGACCTAAATTCTGGACTTGAGAAAGCGAGCGACATGCAGGAAGCGCATAGCTTGTTCGGTCTCCTGCCTCCCGGCCCGCCGGATGTGACCGCCTCGAAAAAGGGCTTCTCCGAAATCATCGGCGTCTCGGCCGGGCGCGTCTCGCAGCTTATCGCCGCGGGCCTGCCGGTGCTTCCGAACGGCCGCATCGACATCCGTGCCGGCAAAGATTGGGTCAGGGCGAACATCGACCGCAATCGCCGCCGTTCGCTCCCTGACGAGGATCCCAGCCTGCCGCGCTCCGCCCGCGCCGATCGCGAGATCGCCGATGCAGAACTCGCGCGGCTGAAGGCCGATCGCCTGGCCGGCCGCCTGATCGACCGCGATGCGACGCTGCGCTGGATCGAAGGCCGTGCTCGCGGCGAGCGCGATGCTTGGATCGGCTGGGTGAACCGTGTCGCTCCCGAGATCGCTGCCGGCGGCAATGACATCGCTTCCATCACGGCCGCGCTCGACAAGGCCGTCCGCGACCATCTGGCAAGCCTCGCCGAAATGCGACGGACGGACTTCGCCCATGACTGACGCCGCCGCCACGCTCGAACTGGTCGACGCCGCCTGGCGCCGCGGCCTTGCACCCGAGCCGCAGATCACCGTGTCCGAGTGGGCCGATCGCCACCGCATGCTGCCGCAGACCAACGCGGAGCCGGGCCGCTGGCGCACAGACCGCGTGCCATACCTGCGCGAGGTCATGGATGCCCTGTCGACTGCCTCGCCCGTCGAGCGGGTCGTGCTCATGAAGGGCGCGCAGACGGGCGGCACCGAAGCCGGCCTCAACGCCATCGGCTACTGGATCGCGCATGCCCCTGGCATGATCCTCGCCGTCTGGCCATCCATCGACATGGTCCGGCGCAACAGCCGCACCCGCATTGAGCCGCTGATCGACGGCACGCCTATCCTCCGCGAGAAGATCGCTCCGGCGCGCTCCAAGGATCCGGGAAACACTGTTTCGCTGAAGGAATTCCCCGGCGGCGCCCTGGTCATGACTGGCGCCAACTCCGCCACGGGTCTGCGCTCGCTGCCGGCCCGCTACCTGGTGCTGGACGAGGTCGATGCCTTCCCGGCGGATGCCGGCGGCGAAGGCGACCCGGTCGCACTGGCGATCCAGCGCACGGTGACGTTCCGCGGACGGCGGAAGGTGTTCATGATCTCGACGCCGACCGAGGCCGGCACCTCGCGCATCGAGAAGGCTTACGCCGAAAGCGACCGCCGCCGATATCACGTCCCCTGCCCGCACTGCGGCACGTTCCAGCCGCTGACATGGTCCGGCGTCCGCTGGCCAGAGGGCGAGCCGGAAGCGGCCTTCTATGCCTGCCACGACTGCGGCGGCGTGATCGAGGAACGCGACAAGCCGGCGCTGCTGGCAGCCGGCGAGTGGCGGGCCGCGGCCACCGGCGACGGACGCACGGCGGGATATCACCTGTCGGCGCTCTACTCGCCGTTCGAGACCTGGTCGGAGATCGCGATGGAGTTTGTCGCATCGCATCGCGATCCCGTGCGCTTGAAGGCCTGGACGAACCTGAAGCTCGGCGAGGCATTCGAGGATCGCGAGGGCGAGGCCGTCGATCCCACGGGCATCATGGCGCGCCTCGAGAACTGGGGCGACGCGCTCCCGGAAGCCGTCGCGGTGCTGACCGCCGGTGTCGACGTGCAGGGCGATCGGCTCGAGCTGGAAATCGTCGGCTGGGGCCTCGGCGAGGAGAGCTGGTCGATCGAATACACCGTCCTGTTCGGCGATCCGGCAAGGCCGGAGGTATGGGAGGCGCTCGACGCCGAGCTGACGCGGACCTTCGACCACCCACAGGCCGGCAAGCTTCCGCTGCGCGCCGTCGCGGTCGATTCGGGCGGCCACCACACACAGACGGTCTATCGCTATGCCCGAGACCGCGCCGGGCGACGTGTATGGGCCATCAAGGGCATCGGCGGCGCCGGAGTGCCTGTCTGGCCGAAACGGCCGCCGCGGGGCGCTGCCGCCGGCAAGGTCGGGCGGCCCTACATCGTCGGGGTCGATGCCGCCAAAGAGGTGGTCACGGGCCGGCTAAGGCTCATGGATGCCGGTGCTGGATTTTGCCATTTCCCGATCGGCCGTGATCTCGACTATTTCCGCCAGCTCGGCTCAGAGCGCATCGTGCGCAGCTGGCGGCGTGGTGTCGCCATCCGTGAATGGCGCAGGGATCCCGGCGTGCGGAATGAGGCTCTCGACTGCCGGGTCTATGCCTACGCCGCCCTTCAGGGTCTGGTGGCGACGGGCTTCCGGATGCAGGCGGAGGCAACGAGGATCGCGGCTATTCCGCCTCGGGAGGAGCCTTACCCCGCTACGAGCGAAAAGCCCCGCGTAATCAGGTCCGCTTGGCTTGATGGCTAGTCAATGAGCTTCCTGACGCGGAATTTCGGCTTTGGAGCCTCAGACAGCTTGGCAGCAGTCAGCCGGCGGATCGCTTCCGGACGAGAAGGAAGATCGGGCTGCTCGCGTCGCCAGGCATCGATCTTCTCCAGAAGGTCCGGTGCGATGCGCACCATTACGGGGATAGATGGATCGTCAGCCATTGATATCTTGATACCGTGATATTGACTTGAGGTTGCGTATCTTGATATCAAAGTATCCGGTCGACGGAAAGCGCCCCCTCTGATGAGGGCGCGTTGCCTCATCAATGGAGAACTTCATGACCACTATCGCACAAGCCACTGTTCCATCTCCCCGGCTCTCGCTTAGCGCATCATTCTCAGCCGAACGCTCATCGATTCCCCGGCCGAGAGCCACGCATGGTTTCCATACCACCGCCGCTGTCGCCTGGATTGAAGCAATGCGGGCCGATGGCTTTGTGTTTGTGCGCCGCCATTTGCAGGAAGGAGTGAACGACTTCGCTATGCGGCGAAGGGCACCTTGCGAAGGTGACGACACTAACGATCTGATTTCACTTATTAAATGCGGCTGAAGAACCTCTGTTTGACAAACAGAAACAGGGCACTTATTGTTCTGTTTGTTAAACGGAACAATCGATGATTGACGCTACCAAGATTGACAAGAGGGTGAAGGACCTCGCCGGCCGAACGTACTCGGCCGACGAGGTCATCGCTGCCTGCGGCATTACCGGCGACATGCTCACAAATTACCTGTCGAAGTCGGGCATCGAGCTTTGTTCGGAGAGCCCTGGCCGGGGCCGCAGTCGGCAGTTTTGCCTGATCGATGTCTATCTGATCGCTCTGCTCTCGCGGCTCGGGGCAAAGACCCGGAACGTCAAGTGGACCGCCTCAGCGCTGAACTATCTGACCTTCGGGCCGGTCTTTTCTGCTGCGATGGAAGAGGCGCGAACCATCGCCCAGCCTAACGGGTCGTTCCGGCGCGAAACAACCATGTCAAAGGCCGAAGTCGCAGCGCGGAAGGACCATCGTCGGGGTCAGCTTTGCGCGGACATCACTCGCTCGCATCACGCATTCTGGACGCGAGACTATCCCGAGCTGGCAGGGACCTTCATCGCTTTTGCCGATGAGATGGCCATCCAGACCAACGGCCCACTTGAGATCGTCACCCCGGACAAAGCAGGCCATCTCATCTCCGTCTCTGAGGGAGTTTACCTCAACGTGACGAGCACCTTGAGGATCGTGGACGCGGCTCTGATCGCTCTGATCAAAGAGGCCTCGAAATGATCAGTCTCTCCCGGCTTTTTCGGAAGTTTACCCCCGCTCGCCAGCGTTCTTACGATGGCGCTGCTGGGGGCCGCCGTTGGCGCGGTGCTGGCGAGATGCCGGTGCAACGCACAGCCATGATCGCGGGCCGTGACCGGCTTGCCTCACGCGCCCGCTACCTCGCCGCCAATAATGCTCTCGCCGCCGCTGCGGCCGAGGCTTGGACATCGGCGCTGGTCGGCACGGGTATCAAGCCCCAGAGCCTCCATCCGGACGCCAGCGTGCGGGAGGCGCTGAACCTCACCTGGGAGAAGTGGACACCAGATGCCGACGCCGATGGCCTCACCGACTTCTACGGCCTCCAGGCGATGGCCGCCCGCCAGATGATCGTGACCGGCGACGTGTTCGGCCTCATCATCGTCACGGACGATGAGGACGGCGTGCCGCTACGTCTGCGGCTGGTCGAGGCCGAGCAGGTCAATCCGGCCCTGCACCGTGAGCTCCCCGGCGGCGGTCGCATCGTCTCCGGCATCGAGTTCGATTCCGCCGGCCGCCGCGTGGCCTATCACGCCTTCCGCGAGCGTCCCGGCGCACCCCTCGTCACCGCGCTGGACATGATCCTCATTCCCGCGACGGACGCAATGCATCTGTTTCGCGCGACCGCGCCCGGCCAGGTGCGCGGCGTCTCGTGGTTCGCGCCCGTCATCCTCCGCCTCGCTGATCTCGACCAGGCGCATGACGCGCAGCTCATGCGCCAGAAGGTGGCGGCGCTGCTGGCCGGCTTCGTAATTGATCCCAATGGCGATGCCGGCGGCTTCACCGGGGAACGCCGCGAGGGCGGCATCCTCGACGGCGGTCTTGAGCCCGGCACACTCAAGGTGCTGGACCCCGGCCAGGACGTGCGCTTCTCCGACCCGGCGACGATTGGCATGGAGAGCCTTGAATTTCTGAAGCTGACGGCACGCGAAATCGCCGCCGGGCTGGGCCTGCCGGAGCACGTCCTCACCGGTGATCTCAGCAGCGCCAACTATTCGAGCCTGCGGGCCGGGCTGGTCGAATTCCGACGCAAGGTGGAGGCAATCCAGCACGCCTGCCTCGTCCACCAGTTCTGCCGGCCGGTATGGCGCCGCTTCGTCGAGACCGCCGTCCTGTCGGGCGCGATCGACCTGCCGAATTTCGAGCGAGATCGCGAGGATTACTTCGCCGTGAAGTGGATCACGCCGCGCTTCGACTGGGTCGATCCCGCCAAGGATGCCGAAGCCGAAGTCGCCGCCCTCTCCGCCGGGCTGATGTCGCCGCGGGAGGCCGCCGCCTCGCGTGGCTATGACCTGGAGACACTCTACCGCGAGATCGCGGAGGATCGCGCTCTTGCCACGAACCTCGGCCTCGCTTTCGCGTCCCCCGCTCCCGCTCGCCCCAAGGAGGTCGCATGACCACCCAGGCCGTCATCACCCGACGGGCGCCCGTCGCTGCCACGACCTGGAACGCGGAGACCCGCACGTTTCAGGTGGTCTTTTCCACCGGCGCAGGCGTGGAGCGTCACGACGCCCGCGGCGCCTATATCGAGATCCTGTCGCTGGATCAGGATTGGCCCGAGCAGGTGCCCCTGCTCGACGGCCACAGGCGCGAGAGCCTGGACAACGTGCTGGGTGTCGCAACCCATCTCCGGGTGGTCGACGGGGAAGCCCTCGCCGACGTTCGGCTCTCGCGCCACTCTGCCCTTGCCGACCGCCTCGCGGCCGAACTGACTGACGGCGCCACTTTCGGCGTTTCGGTCGGCTACACCGTCGAGGGCTGGAAGGAGACCTCCGATCCCGGCACCGGTCGACGCGCTAAGGTCGCGTCCCGGTGGACGCCCGTCGAGGTTTCCATCGTCCCCATCCCCGCCGACCGCTCTGCCTCCATCCGAGGAAGCGTAATGACCACCAGAACCGAACCGGACGCCGCTCCGGACGCAAAGCCCGCCGCGACCCTCGTCTCGGGAACGTTCCAGGGCGAGATTCACACCAAACCCGCCGACGACGGCGATGCGGGCGACGACAACGAAGACAATCCCGGCGCGTCTCCGCCGGACGATGACACGCGCGCTGCGCGGCTCGCCTCCATGCGCACCCGCTCGCAGGCAACCCGCCAGGTGCGCACCGCCGTCTCCGTGGGTGCTGATCATGCCGACCCCGAGGTCCGCTCCCGCTCCATCGGCGAGGCGCTCTACACACGGGTCAATCCGGGCCACCAGCCGTCCGAGCAGGCCCGCGCCTATATCGGCCTCACCATCGCCGAGATCGCACGGGACATCCTGCGCACCCGGTCGATTTCGACCACCGGTCTCTCGCCGGCCGCCGTCATCGAGCGCGCCCTGCACTCGACCTCCGACTTCCCGATCATTCTCGGGGACGCGGTCGGCCGCACCCTGCGGGAGGCGTATGGCGCAGCCCCCTCCGGGGTCCGCCAGCTCGGCCGCCAGACGACGGCACGCGACTTCCGCGCCAAGCACCGCATCCAGCTCTCGGCCGCGCCGACTCTGGAGAAGGTGAACGAGGCCGGCGAGTTCAAGTCGGGCTCGATGGGCGAGAGCAAGGAGAGCTACAAGATCGACACGTTCGGCCGGATCATCGGCATCACCCGTCAGGCGCTGGTGAACGACGATCTTGGCGCGTTCACCGACCTGTCCCGCCGTATGGGCCAGGCGGCAGCGGCTTTCGAGGCGGACTTCCTCGTGAACCTCGTCCGCGAGGGTGCGGGCGCCGGGCCTGTCATGTCGGACGGGAAGCGCCTGTTCCACGCGGACCACGGCAATCTCGCGGGAGCGGGGGCCGCCATCTCCGAGACGACACTCTCGGCCGCCCGGCTCGCTCTCCGCCGGCAGACCGGGCTGAAGGGCGAGCTGATCTCGGTCACGCCGCGCTATCTGGTCGTCAGCCCCGAGAACGAGACGGCTGCCGAGAAGACCGTCTCGGCCATCCAGGCGACCAAGGTGGACGACGCCAACGTCTTCACCAAGCTCGTCGTGGTGGTTGAGCCGCGCTTCACCGGGAACGCCTGGTATCTCACCGCCGACCCCGCCGAGATCGATAGCCTCGAATACGCCTATCTGGAAGGCGAGCCGGGGCCGCAGATCACCACGCAGGCCGGCTTCACCGTCGACGGCGTGCAGATCAGGGTCCGCCTCGATTTCGGCGCGGGCTTTGTCGACCACCGCGGCTGGTTCCGCAATCCGGGCCAGTGACGATGACGACGCCGGCCGATCTCAACACGCGCCTCGCCAAGCTCCGGGAAATCCGCGCGAGCGGTGTCCTCTCGACCGAGGTGGACGGCCAGAAGGTCGTCTTCCGCTCGGACCAGGAACTCGCCTCCGCCATCGCCGACCTGGAGCGTCAGATCCGGGCGCTGTCGATCGGCCGGGTCACGACCATCCGCCTCTCCTCCTCCAAGGGATTCTGACTATGAAGAACTTCGTTCAGCCCGGTGAGATGATCACCGTCGCCGCCCCTGTGGGTGGCATTCTCTCCGGCGCAGGCCTCCTCGCCGGCTCGCTCTTCGGCGTGGCGGCCACCAGCCAGCCGGAAGGCGACCCTGTCGAACTCGCGACCACGGGCGTTTATGACCTTCCGAAGGTGTCGGCCAACACCTTCGCCTTCGGCGCCAAGGTCTACTGGGACGCCACGGCCAAGAACTGCACGTCGACCGCGACGGACAACACGCTGATCGGCGTGGCCGTCGCGGCGGCCGGCAACGGCGCGGCGAGCGTCCGCGTGCGGCTCAACGGCGCCTTCAACTGAGATGCCAGTGGGGCGGCAACCTTCTGAGGGCGCCGCGGCCCGTCCAACAACGACAAGCCCTTCTCCCCGAGCCGCCCCAGGGCATGGACCGATTGGGGGGTCAAGGAGGGCAAGGCCGCAAATACCTACCGACGCGAACCGGACCTTCCCGTGATGAAGACGGCAGCCAAATTTAAGCAGATCGACGTGACACGGGCCGTGCGAGCCGTTCAGGCTGCCGGCCTCCCCGTGTCTCAGGTTTGCGTCGACTGCGACGGGAACATCGTCATCGGCACAGGATCAGCCCCGCCCGATACCCCACAGACTTCCTTCGACACCTGGAAGGCGAAACGCAATGCGCGTTAGGCTCAAAGGCATCAATTCACGCCGAAAGGTGCTCGCAGACGGGCGAACGGTAACATACTGGTATGCTTGGAAGGGTGGCCCTCGTCTTGAGGGACAGCCCGGCACGCCGGAGTTTATCGCATCTTACAATGAGGCTGTATCCGGCCGTCGGCAGCCGCCGGCGGGCACGCTCCTGTCGATCATGCAGGGCTATCAAACCAGCACGAGCTTCACCGACCTCGCCCCGCGTACTCGTTCGGACTACATCCGGCAGATCAAGCTGATCGAGGGCGACTTCAGCGACTTTCCGCTGTCAGCGATGTCCGATCGTCGCACACGGGGGGAGTTTCTTGCTTGGCGCGACCGCCTTGCATCGAAGTCCCGCAGACAGGCGGACTACGCGTGGAGCGTGCTCGCGCGCATTCTTTCATGGGCTCACGATGAACGTGGGCTGATCGATGCAAACCCGTGCGCCCGTGGCGGCCGCCTCTATCGCGGCACGCGCTCGGCCTGCGTCTGGAGCGCCGACGATGAGGCGGCTTTCAGGAAGTCAGCCGCGCCTCATCTGACACTCGCGATGGACCTTGCGCTGTGGACGGGGCAGCGTCAGGGCGATCTTCTGAGCCTTCAATGGAAAGCTTACGACGGCGAACGGCTGCGGCTGCAGCAGTCCAAAACGGGTGTGCGCGTCAGCATTCCTGCTGGTGCACCGCTGAAGGCACGACTGGACGCCGAGCCGCGGCGCGCACTCACCATCATGACCAATGCGGCTGGACAGCCTTGGACCAGCAACGGGTTCCGCGCCTCGTGGTTCAAGGCCCAGGCTCGATCTGGGGTGACTGGCCTGACGTTCAACGATCTTCGCGGGACTGCGGTGACCAGGCTTGCCCTGGTCGGAAGCACCGAGGCGGAGATTGCGACAATCACCGGGCATAGCCTCCGGGATGTCCGCTCAATCCTCGATGCACACTACCTTCATCGCGATCCTGCGCTCGCGGAATCAGCAATCAGGAAGCTCGAAAGGGGAACATAGTTTCCCGACCAAGCGCCCGACTGACACTTTTTGTTCTCATGGAGAAAAGCGAAAACACTAGAAAAATCAAATGGCTGGGGGACCTGGATTCGAACCAAGATTCTCGGAGTCAGAGTCCGATGTTCTACCGTTGAACTATCCCCCAGCAGGGCCTTCGAGAGGCCCGGTCGCCGGTGCGAGGCGCGGTCATAGTCGATTGGCGCGCGGTGTTCAAGACCCGAAACCCGAGCCATGCGCAGGCCGGCCTTCGCGCTTGCAGCGCGGGGCCCGGCTGTTACATTGGGTGTAACTGAACAGATCAATCGGTCCGTCCGTCGAGCGCCTCTCGCGTTCCGGGCACCGATGGAAAGGTCGCCATGGCCCACGGACCGCCGAGCGGTTCGCCGGGAGTATCGGGCGTGCAACCGGGACCGGGCAACGGAGCGGGCGATGACCGCGCCCGTCAGCCGCACCGGCCGCGCAGGCTTTATGCCGCGCTCGACCTCGGAACCAACAATTGCCGCCTCCTGGTGGCCAAGCCCGAGGGCGCGAGCTTCCGCGTCGTCGATGCCTTTTCGCGAATCGTGCGGCTCGGCGAAGGCCTCGGCCAGACCGGCCGCCTGAGCGAGGCGGCCATGGACCGCGCCGTCGAGGCGCTGAAGGTCTGCCGCATGAAGCTGCGCGACCGGCAGGTGGCGCGCGCGCGCCTGATCGCAACCGAAGCCTGCCGGCAGGCGTCGAACGGCGCGGAATTCATCGCCCGCGTGAAGGACGAGACCGGCCTCGCGCTGGAGATCGTCGACCGCCACACGGAGGCCCAGCTCGCCGCCCAGGGCTGCGTGCCGCTGGCCGACCCGAAGGCGCGCGGCGTCATCCTGTTCGACATCGGCGGCGGCTCGTCCGAGCTCGTCTGGCTGCTGCCGCGCGGGCCTGGACGCAATGGCGGGCCGCCGACCGCAGAGATTCTCGGCTGGACCTCCCTGCCCGTCGGCGTGGTGACGCTCGCGGAACGTCATGACGGCAAGCATGTCACGCGCGAAAGCTTCGGCCGGATGGTCGATGAAGTCGCGGCCATGATCGAGCCCTTCGCCCACCGTGCGGCCATTCAGGGCCAGATCGAGCACCTGCACATGCTCGGCACCTCGGGGACGGTCACCACGCTCGCCGGTGTCCATCTCGGCCTGCCGAAATATGATCGCCGGCGGGTAGACGGCGCCTGGCTCGGCGCGAGCGAGGTGGACGTGATCCTCGACCAGCTCCTCGCCATGACCTACGAGGACCGCATCGCCCATCCCTGCATCGGGGCGGAGCGCGCCGACCTCGTCCTCGCCGGCTGCGCCATTCTCGAAGGCATGCGCCGGCACTTCCCCTGCCAGCGTCTTCGGGTCGCCGACCGGGGCCTCCGCGAAGGCATTCTCGTCGGCCTGATGCGGCAGGACGGCGTCTGGCGCAGGCCTTTCCATCAGCGCCCCTACGATCCGAACCATCAGGGGAGCCAGCGATGACCACCAAGCCCGGCGGCGGCCGCCAGCTGGCGGTGCGCCTGAAAACCGCCAAGAAGCGCACCACCAGCCAGCAGAAATGGCTGGAGCGGCAGCTCAACGACCCTTACGTGGCGCGCGCCAAGCGCGAGGGCTGGCGCTCGCGCGCGGCCTTCAAGCTGATCGAGATCGACGACAAGGCGAAGCTGCTGAAGCCCGGCCAGCGGATCGTCGATCTCGGCGCAGCCCCCGGCGGCTGGCTGCAGGTGGCGGCCAAGCGCATCGGGCTCGACCAGGGCCGCGGCAGGATCGTCGGCATCGACCTGCTCGACGTCGACCCCGTCCCCGGCGTCGACTTCATGAAGGGCGACTTCACCACCGACGACGCACCCGCGAAGCTCAAGGACATGCTCGGCGGCGAGGCCGATATCGTCCTGTCCGACATGGCGGCGAACGCCACCGGCCACCGCAAGACCGACCAGATCAAGATCATCTATCTCGCCGAACTCGCCATCCAGTTCGCGCGCGAGGTGCTGGCGCCCGGCGGCCATTTCCTCTGCAAGGTGCTGCAGGGCGGCACCGAGGGCGAACTGCTGGCCGACCTCAAGCGCGATTTCGCCACCGTGAAACACATCAAGCCGCAGGCGAGCCGCCCCGATTCCAAGGAACTCTACGTGCTCGCCATGGGCTTCCGGGGGCGCGCGGAAGAAGCTTAATTTGCCGGCCGCGACCGGGTTGCCCATCATCCCGTCCGGAGGCTGCGGCATGGACAAGACCAGCAAGATCCTGATCGCCGGCGCGGGGCCGGTCGGCCTTGCCGCCGCGCTGGAGCTTACCCGGCGCGGGTTTCGGCCCGAGATCATCGACAATGACGGCGAGCCTACCCCTGAATCCCGCGCGCTTGCCGTCAATCCGCGCACGCTCGCGTTGCTGGCGCCGAGCGGCGTCACGCAGCGGCTGTTGGCGAGGGGCCATCGCGTCGACGGGTTCCTGCTGATGGAGGGGGACGAACGGCTCGTCCATCTCGATATCGGCACTATCGGCGGCCCCTACCCCTTCCTCATCAGCTATCCGCAATCCGAAACCGAGAAGGTGCTGATCGGCGCGCTGGCGGAGCGCGGCATCGAGGTCGGCTGGCATACGCCGCTGGCGAGCCTCGACACCGGCGACGGCGGCATCGTCGCCAACGGAAAGCCCTATGACGCGCTGATCGGCGCGGATGGATCGCATTCCTTCGTCCGCAAGGCCATGGGGATCGATTTTCCCGGCACCCGCGAGCCGCAGGAGTTCGGCCTCGCCGACATCCGCTTCAAGGACTGGCCCTATCCATGGGACAAGGCGGTGGGCCTGTTCCGCGACGACCATGTGCTCGCCTTCATCCCCATGGGCGAGGGCTTCGGCCGCTTCATCTCGACCCGGCCCGACACGCTGAGCCTGCTGCCGGAGGGCGCAAAGGCCGGCGACGTGGTCTGGCAGTCGGCCTTCAAGATCAGCTACCGGCAGGCCGAGACCTATCAGAAGGGCCAGGTCTTCCTCGCGGGCGATGCCGCCCATATCCATTCGCCGATCGGCGGGCGCGGCATGAACCTCGGCATCGAGGACGCCTGCTGGCTCGCCTGGATGCTCGCCGAAGGCCGCAGCGCGGAATACACGCAGACGCGCCATCCGGTCGGCGCAGAGGTCCTGCGGATGACGAGCGTGCCGACCAGCTTCCTCGCTTCGAAGGCGCACTGGAGGCGCTACTTCCTGCGCCTCGTCCTGTCTCCGCTGCTGGGGCCGGCTTTTGTGCAGCGCGGAGTCATCCCTGCATTGCTCGGCCTCAACAGCCCGGCCGCGCCCTGGCTCGCCGCCAACGGCTGCCAAGGATAGGCCACGACCTTCAGCCCGCGGGCCTCACGTCGCCGAAGCGGCGGCGCTGGTCAGGGCGGCGAGAGCAGCAAGGGCGACGAGAAAAGCGCGCAGGAATCTCATGACAACCTCCCGCATTCGGGAGAGCACACCTGACGCGCCGATTACGGCGGGTGCAGGGCAGGAGCGATCAGGGCGCTGCGACGCGGCGAGGCTCCCCTGCACCGTTCGCCGCGGCAATGCAGGCGGTGAAATCGATGGAGGAGCCAGCGCGGTGCGCCAACACCATCGCGAGCCGGGTGAGAAGGAGCACCTCGCCATCCGGTCCGGCGCGGTCGATCGCGGCGGCGAGCTGGTCGTAGACCCGCTCCATCTCGGCGAAGGATCGCGGCTCGACGGCATCGGTCATGTGGTCCTCCCGAGACAGGCATCGAGCGTTGCGACGACTTCGTCCGGCACGGCCGCTTTCCAGCGCCCGGCGATGTGCAGATCGGGCCGGATCAGGTAGAGCGTGCCGGGGCCGGCGCCATAGCGCCCGGCGAGGCGGCCGTCGTCTTCGATCCCGATGGCGCCTTCAGGCAGTTCGCCAGCCCCCGCGACCACAATAGCCCGGAACAGCGGATCGCGTGCGGGGAGGACCGCAATCATATGCCTTGCCGGCCCGTCCACCCGTCCATTGGAGAAAACCAACGCGGTGAACCCCTCGCCCATCAGGTCGCTCAGGAAGCGCCCGTCCGGCAGCCGGACATTGGCGAGGGCCGCGCCCGAAGCCGGGCCGGCGGAGAATGCCGCGTCGCGCCCGGGACAGGGCGTCAGCGGGCCGCCGGCATAGGTATAGGGCTGCATCTGGCGCGGATTGGCGAAGTCGCGGGCGAAAGCCTCCGTCGAGGCCAGCGACAGCACGGCCTCGCGCACCAGCCGGTGCCCGCGCGTCGGCGGGGTCATGAAGCGCGCGCTTTTGCCGGCATTGGCGAAGACGTCGAGCGTCGCCCCCCGCCGCTCGGGCGTGTAGCTGTCGAGCAGCGCCCCGCCGGCCCATCCCTTCAGGACATAGGCCAGCTTCCAGCCGATGTTCTGCGCGTCGGCGAGGCCGTTGTTGAGGCCGCGCACGCCGAAGATCGGCACGATATGCGCGCTGTCGCCGATGAAGGTCACGCGGCCGTGGCGGTAGTCGTCGAGAGCCAGGGTATTGGCGGTGTAGATCGACCACCATTCGAGCTCCCAGGGACCGGTATGGCCGATCTCGGCGAGGATCGCACCGACCCGGGAACGGATATTCTGTTCGCGGATCGCCCCGTCCGGGTCCTCGCCGTCGCGGAGCTGGTAGTCGACCCGCCAGATGTCGTCCGGCTGCTTGTGGATCAGCACGGTGCCGCCGGGATTGGAGGCGGGTTCGAACAGCGCCCGCCGTTCGGTCGGATAGGCATGGTCCATGCGCACGTCGGCGATGACATAGCGGCCTTCGTAGTTCTCGCCCTTCAGCCGCAGGCCGAGCTTCGACCGGATGGCGCTGCGCGCGCCATCGGCGGCAAGAACATGGGCAGCCTGAAGCGGATAGGCGCCGAGCGGCGTCTCCACCGCCAGCATGGCACCATCGGTGCGGCTGTTGATGCCGGTCACCGTGCTCTGCCAGCGCAGGTCGACGAGCCCGGTGGCGACACAGGCATCGTGCAGATACTGCTCGATATACTGCTGCTGCAGATTGTACATCGGCCGGAACTTCTCGTCGGTCGAATCCGGCATGTCGAAGCGATAGATTTCCTCACCGCGATAGAAGCTGCGGCCGGTGGTCCAGCCGAGCGCCTTGGCGAGAAAAGGCACCACTGCCCCGGTCTGTTCGAGGATGTGGAAGCTCTGCCGGGCGATGCAGATGGCCCGGCTGCCGTCGTTGAACGTCGCCTTGGCGTCCAGAACGACGGAAGGCACCCCGTATCGCGCCAGCGTCAGGGCGGCGGTCAGCCCGACCGGACCCGCCCCGACAATGACCACGGGGTGAATCGTGGCAGCGCCGTCCTGCTCAGGCGCCCGCCGCGCCTCGAAATGCGGATAGGCGAAATAGAGCGAATCGAGCGGCCCCCTGCCTTCCGGACGCATCGGACCCTCCGTCAGGCCACCGCCTCGAAACCGCCGAGCACGGCGGTAAGGTTCGCGCCGAGCTTGTCGGAGAGATAGCCGCCCTCCTGCACGAACAGCGTGGGCAGGCCAAGCCGGGCAATGGCCTCACCGGCCCGGCGGAAGCCCTCGGCCGTCACCTTCGCGCCGCCGAAGGGGTCGTCCGCCGAGGCATCGAGGCCGAGAGCGACGACCAGCGTTCCCGGCGCGAAGGCGAGGATGGTCTTCGCCGACGCCTCGACCGCTGCGACATAGGCGTCGTCGCCGGAACCGACCGGGATCGGCAGATTGAGGTTGGCGCCCTCGCCGGCCCCTTCGCCCCGCTCATGCGCATAGCCCCAGAAGAACGGATAGAAGCGCGAGGGATCGGCGTGAACCGAGACCGTCAGCACGTCCGGCCGGTCGTAGAAGATCGCCTGCGTGCCGTTGCCGTGGTGGATGTCGATGTCGAGCACCGCCACGCGGTCATGCACCGAGCGCAGGTGCTGCGCGGCGACAGCCGTGTTGTTGATGAAGCAGTGGCCGCCGGCCATGTCGCGATAGGCGTGGTGCCCCGGCGGACGGCAGAGCGCATAGGCCGCGCGCTCGCCCTCGATGACCAGTTCGGCTGCGGTGACCGCGACATCGGTGGCTGACGAGGCGGCGGTCCAGGTGTCCGGACCGATGCCGCAGGCCATGTCCTGCATGTACCAGCCGGCGCGGCCGGTCAGCGAGACCGGCATGGTGCCCTGCCGGCGAACGGGGTGGACGTTGCCCAGCACCTCGTCGGAGGCGTCCGCCAGCGTCTTCCACTCGACGGCCGCCTCTTCGAGAAAGCGCAGATAGTCGACCGAATGGACGCCCAGCCGCGGCCCCTGCCCAAAGATTTCGGCCGGGACGAGTTCATGCTTGCCGACCTTCAGGCCCGCCGCCAGACGCTCCGCGCGCTCCGGCCGCTCCTCGCCTTGAGCGAACTTGCCGCGCAGGACGAAGCGCTTGGGGTCGTGGCCTTTGTGCAGGTCGGTGAAGACGGCTTTCATGGGCGGAGACTCGGCCTGTTCTGGAAAGGGCAGACAGTGCCCATGCCGCTCCGCGCGGGCAAGGCGCGCGGCGGCATTGGTCTCATCCGGCTCGCTCCGCGATACGCCGCGCCGGCGCATCTCGGCTGCGGTCGCGGCGGTTGCTTTGCGGCATGGCCTGAATAGGCTCGCCGCTCCTTTCACGGATGCCGCCATGTCTCTCGACCCCAATCTCGCCGCGAAGATCGTCGCAGCCGTCGACGAAGGCTTCGACCGCCAGATGGGCCTCACCGCGGATCTGGTGCGCTTCGCGTCGACGCGCGGACGCGAGCACGAATGCCAGGATTTCGTCCTCGGCGAGATGAAGCGGCGCGGCTGGGCGACCGAGCGCTTCGCCATGGACGAGGCCGCCATCGCCCGCCACCCCGGCGGCTCGCCCTTCTCACCCGACCACTCCGATGCACCGATCGTGGTCGGCATCCACCGGCCCCGCGAGGAGACCGGCCGCAGCCTGATCCTGCAGAGCCATGTCGATGTCGTGCCCGCCGGCCCGCGCGAATTGTGGTCCCGCGACCCCTTCGCGCCCCATATCGACGGCGGCTGGTTCTACGGGCGCGGCGGCGCCGACATGAAGGCCGGCCACGCTGCCATGTTCGCCGCCCTCGACGCGCTGTCGAGCCTCGGCCTGCAGCCCGCCGCGACTGTCTATGTGCAGTCTGTGGTCGAGGAGGAATCGACCGGCAACGGCGCGCTCCAGTGCCACCTGCGCGGCTACAAGGCCGATGCGGTGCTGATCCCGGAGCCGGAGGACGAGAAGCTGATCCGCGCCAATACCGGCGTCGTCTGGTTCCGCGTCGAGGTCGCGGGCCTCCCCGTCCATGTCAGCCAGGCCGGCACCGGACAGAACGCCATCGAGGCGACCCATGGCGTCATCCGCGCGCTGCGAGAGGTCGAGGCCCGGTGGAACGCGAAGAAGAACGAGTTCCGCCATTTCGAGGATGTGGACCACCCGATCAACCTCAATATCGGCATGATCGAGGGCGGCGACTGGGCTTCGTCGGTCCCCGCCTGGTGCGCCATCGACTGTCGCATCGCCATCTATCCCGGCGAGCGGCCGGAGGCGATGCAGCGCGCCCTTGAAGACGCGATCATGGCAGCGGCACGCCAGGACCGGTTCCTTGCCAACAATCCGCCGCGCGTCACCTGGACCGGATTCACCACCGAAGGCTATGCGCTGGAACCCGGCTCGGAGGCCGAGGCCGTGCTCGCGCGCGCCCATGAGCGCGCGACCGGCGACAAGCTGCAGGACCTCGTGACGCCGGGTTATCTCGATACCCGCGTCTATGCGCTCTATGACCGGATTCCGGCGCTCTGCTACGGCCCGATCTCCGAGAACATTCACGGCTTCGACGAGCGCTTCTCGGTGGAGAGCATGCGCCGCGTGACCCGCACCATGGCCCTGTTCGTCGCCGAATGGTGCGGCGTCGAGCCGATTTCCAGCTGACCTTCCGATACCGGAGCCCTGTCGCATGCCTCTCGATCCCGCCCTCGCCGACAAGATCGTCAAAGCCGTCGACGACGGGTTCGACGCCCAGCTCGATTATCTCAAGACGCTGGTGCGCTATCCTTCCCAGCGCGGCGACGAGCATGCGGTTCAGGACTTCGTTTTCCAGGAGTTGAGGAAGCGCGGATTCGCCATGGAGCGCTTCGCCATGGACGAGGAGGCGATCAGGCGCCATCCCGGCGGCTCCCCCTTCTCGCCCACCCATTCGACCGCGCCCATCGTCGTCGGCATCCACCGGCCGCAGAACGAGACCGGCCGCAGCCTGATCATGCAGGGCCATATCGACATCGTGCCGGTGGGACCGGAGGAGATGTGGACCTCGCCGCCCTACGAACCGCGCATCGACGGCGACTGGTTCTATGGCCGCGGCGCGGGCGACATGAAGGCCGGCCACGGCGCCATGGTCGCCGTCTTCGACGCCCTGAAGCGCGCGGGCGTGCAACCGGCCGCGACCGTCTATGTTCAGTCGGTGGTCGAGGAAGAGTCCACCGGCAACGGCGCGCTCCAGTGCCACCTGCGCGGCTACAAGGCGGAAGCTGCCCTGATCCCCGAGCCGAGCCAGGGCCGCATCACCCGCGGCAATGTCGGGGTGGTCTGGTTCCAGTTCACGGTGCAGGGCCATCCGGTCCATGTCCGCGAGGCAGGCTCGGGCCAGAACGCGATCGAGGCGGCCTACGGCGTGATGAAGAAGCTGCGCGAACTCGAAGCCTTCTGGAACACCAAGACGCCCGATTATCCGCTGTTCAAGGACGAGCCGCACCCGATCAACCTGAACTTCGGCCTGATCAAGGGCGGCGACTGGGCCTCCTCGGTCCCGGCCTGGTGCACGGTCGACTGCCGCATCTCGATCTTCCCCGGCGAGAAGCCGGAGACGATGATGCGCGCCATCGAGGACACCATCGCCAAGGCCGCGCGCGACGACCGCTTCCTCGCCAACAACCCGCCGAAGGTCGTCTTCAACGGTTTCACCACCGAGGGCTACATCCTGAAACCCGGCTCGGAAGCCGAGGCGGTGCTCGGCCGCGCGCACCAGAAGGCATGGGGCGAGCCGCTGAAGGAGGCGACGACGCCGGCCTATCTCGACGGCCGCGTCTATGCGCTGTTCGACGACATACCGACGCTCAACTACGGCCCTTCGGCCGAACGGGTGCACGGTTTCGACGAGCGCTTCTCCATCGAATCGCTCCGCAAGGCGACCAAGTCGATGGCGCTGTTCGTCGCCGAATGGTGCGGCACCGAGCCTGCCACGGCGGCTTGACCGCAGCCGCTGCAAGCGCCGACAGTCGCCGCCTCTAAGCCATCGGAGTTCCCCATGACCGAATCCGTCCGCGAGACGCTCGAAGCCGCGCTCGCCCGCATCGATGATCCGAATTCCGACGGACGGGTCACCTACACCAAGGTCTATGGCGAGCGTGCGCGGGCCGAGGCCGATGCCGCCGACGCCCGCGCGAAGGCCGGCGTGAAGCTCTCGCCGCTGGACGGCTGGGTCATCTCGATCAAGGACCTGTTCGACGTCGCCGGCGAGGTGACGACCGCCGGCTCGATCATCCTGCGCGGCCATCCCCCCGCGAAAGCCGATGCGCCAACGGTCTCCCGGCTGAGGCGCGCGGGCTGCGTCATCGTCGGCAAGACCAATATGAGCGAGTTCGCCTTCTCCGGCATCGGCATCAACCCCCATTACGGCACGCCCGGCAATGCCGCCGACAAGAGCCGCGTGCCCGGCGGCTCGTCCTCGGCCGCCGGCGTCTCGGTGGCGGAAGGCACGGCCCGCATGGGCCTCGGCTCCGATACCGGCGGCTCGATCCGCATTCCCGCCGCACTCAACGGCTGCGTCGGTTTCAAGCCGACCTACGGGCGCATTCCGAACACCGGCGCGTTCCCGCTGTCCTATGCGCTCGATTCGATCGGCCCGCTGGCCATGAACGTCGCGGATTGCGCCGCGACCGACGCCGTGCTCGCCGACGAGGAACCGTGGGCGCTGGAGGCGGCGCCCCTCGCCGGCCTGCGGCTCGCCATCCCGCGCGGCCGGCTGTTCGGACAGGCGGAGCCGGAGGTGGAACACGCCTTCGAGACGGCCGTAGCGCGCCTCGCCAAGGCGGGCGCCCGCGTCACCGACATCTCCATCGAGGATCTGCTGCAGGACCTCGCGGACGCCATGGCCAAGGCGCCCTTCGTCGCCATGGAGGCTGCCGCCGTCCATGCGGAATGGATGGAGGAGCGCGCCCGCGACTTCGATCCCCGGGTTCTCGCGCGCATCCGGATCGGCGCGAAGGCGCACGCGCCCGACTATATCCGCCTCGTCAACAAACGCGCGGAGTTGGTCGCCCGCATGCGGGACCGGCTGGCCGACATCGACGCGCTGATTCTGCCGACCACGCCGATCCGCGCGCCGAAGATTTCCGATCTCATCGCCAGCGACGACCAGTTCTGGACCGCCAACGGCCTGATGCTGCGCAACACGACGGTCGGCAACATCTTCACCTTCACCGGCATCTCGATCCCCTGCCCCGACACCAGGAGCCTGCCGGTCGGGTTCATGATGACCGCGCTGGCCGGTCAGGACCGGCGGCTGCTGCGCATGGCCGCGGCCGTCGAACAGGCTTTCGCCTCCTGAACGAAACGGCCCGCCACGCTGGGCGCGGCGGGCCTTGATCTCGGCCGATGGTGGAGGCGGATCAGGCGGCCTTGACCTCCTGAAGGAAGGTGCCGACGGCACCGCGCAGGCCCGTGACGTCGGCCTCCAGCCCACGGGCGACATCGTTCAGCGCGCCGACGGCGTGAGCCACCGCCCGCAACCGCTCGGACACCTCGCCGATGGACCGGCCGGCGGTCTGCGCAACCGAGGCCGTGCCCTCGACACTGACGCCGATCTCCTGCGTCGCCTGCGCCTGCTGGTCGATGGCGGTGGAGATGGCCTCGCTGGCGCGGCGCATCTTCACCACCGTATCGGTGATGTTGGTCATCGAGGTCACGGTGCGGCCGGTCGCCTGCTGGATCGCCGAGACCTGCGCGCCGATATCCTCGGTCGCGCGGGCGGTCTGGGAGGCGAGCTGCTTCACCTCGCTCGCGACGACAGCGAAGCCGCGGCCGGCCTCGCCCGCGCGCGCGGCCTCGATGGTGGCGTTGAGCGCGAGCAGGTTGGTCTGCTCGGCAATGGCGCGGATCAGCTCAACCACCTCGCCAATCTTCTCGGCCGTCGCGGCAAGACCGGACACGTCGGCGGAAGCCGATTCCACGGCCTGCGTCGCCTCGGTCGAGACGGTCATCGCCTCCTCCGTCTGGCGGCGGATCTCGACGATGGCGGCGTTCAGTTCCTCGGTCGCGCCGGCAATGCCGGTGACGCGCTGGAGGGTCTCCTCGGTCGCCTGAACGGTCTCGCGGGCGCCGGCCTCGGCTGCATCGCCGGACGCGGCGACCGTGTCGGTCGAACCCGTGACCGAGACGGCGCGCGAGGCGACGCGCTCCATGACCGAGCCGATGGCGGCGTCGAACTGGACGATGGCCGTTTCCATGGCCGCGCGGCGGGCGCCTTCGGCCGCAACACGCTGGTCCTCCGCGGTCCGCAGGGCGGCGCGCTCGGCAAGGCTGGCGGCAAGGCTGTCGACGGCGCGGGCGATCAGGCCGATCTCGTCCTGCCGCCCGGCATATTTCGTCATCTCGACGGTCTTGTCCTCGGCGAGAGTGTTGATGGCGTCCGCGGCTTCGCGGACCGGCTTCAGGAAGCGGGTCAGCAGCAGGAAGACACCGGCTGCCGCGGCGATGATCAGAAGACCGAGCGCGATCAGCACACCCTGACGCATCGCGGCAGCGGATCGTTCGGCGTCGGCGCGGCTGATGCCGGCGCCGATCGCTCCGAGCACCCGGTTGTCGGCCGTGACGATGGGCGTGTAGCGCGCGATGCGCGGAATGTTGGCCACGACGATATGGTCGGTCATCACATCGCCGCGCTTGATCGCCTGCGAGATGGGCGAGGCCGCCGGGATGCGCGTGCCGACCACGCGGTTGCCCTGGGCGTCCTTCACCGAGCTCGAATGGCGGATCAGGTCACCGGTCGCAGGATCGAAACGGAACATGGAGGCAGCGTCGCTCGCATGATCGACCACGCGGTGGTCGCCTTCAGGAGACAGGGCGTTGGCCCGGATGCGCAGCACCGGACCGTTGCCTGGAGCGCGCTCGATACGGCCGCCTTCGAGTCCAAGTTCGACAGCCTTGGCGATGGCATTGGTCCGCTCGGTGATCTGGCCTTCGACCATCACGTCCATGCGGGCATCGATCTGGCTGATCGCATAGAAGCCGGCCGCCGAAGCGACCGCCAGGATCATCAGTGCGGAAAGGCCGGCGACCTTTGCCGCGAGCGGGAGTCGAGTGAAGAGGCGCATGGGGGTCCCGAAGGTTAATGACGCAGCGACCATTCGGGGAAAGCGGTTAACAAACGGTATGAAGAGACCGTTACACGGCAGGAAAAGCCAAGAATCTCCACAACTTACGTTACGTCATGGCTATACTGACGTCGCGTGATTGCCTCAGACTGCCGCAGTCATCCGCTTCAGCCAGACCCGCTCGGCACCTTTCAGCGCAGGCGAGAGCAGCTTCCAGACCCGCGCGTGATAGGCGTTCAGCCAACGGCGCTCGCCGGCATCCAGCAGGCTCGCATCGATGGCGCGGCGGTCGATCGGGCAGAAAGTGATGGTTTCGAACTCGAGGAAGCCGGGATTGGCGGCCTCGCGCACGACCAGCAGGTTCTCGATGCGGATGCCGTGCGAGCCTGTCTCGTAATAACCGGGCTCGTTGGAGAGGATCATGCCGGGTTCCAGCGGCACCTGCGACAGCGGCGAGATGCGCCCCGGCCCCTCGTGAACGCCGAGATAAACGCCGACGCCGTGGCCGGTGCCGTGGTCGAAGTCGAGGCCGGCCTGCCACAGCGCCCGCCGCGCGAAGGCGTCGATGGCGATGCCGCCCGTGCCGTTCGGAAAGCGGGCGGTCGCCACCGCGATATGCCCCTTCAGGACCAGCGTGAAGTGCTCCTTCAAGCGCTTCGGCACGCGGCCGATGGGTACGGTGCGGGTGATGTCCGTGGTGCCGTCGAGATATTGGGCGCCGGAATCGACCAGCAGGAACGTGCCGGCCTCCACGGGACGGGTGGTTTCCTGCGAGGCGCGGTAATGGACGATGGCGCCGTTCGGACCGGAACCTGCGATGGTGGTGAAGCTCGGTCCGCGATGCAGCGGGTCGGCGCCGCGGATGTCCTCCAGCTTGGCCATGACCAGCAATTCGTCGAGGCCCTCGGCCTCCCGGTCGATCCAAGACAGGAAGCGGACCATTGCCGCACCGTCGCGGATATGGGCCTTGCGGGTGCCGGCCAGTTCCACCGGGTTCTTGCGCGCCTTGGGCAGCACGGCGGGGTCCGCGCCGTGGATGACTGTCGCGCCCGCATCCTTCAGCTCCTGCTCGATCCAGGCGGTCGCGGTATCGGGTTCGATGGACACCGTCTCGCCGGCAAGGTCCTTGAGCCCGTCCGCGAAGGACTCGATGGGCCGGATCGTCACGCCGTTGCCGAGCCCGGCCGCGAGACCGGCCGTCAGCTTTCGTGCATCGACGAACCAGGTGGCGTGGCCGTCTGCGGCAAGGATCAGGAAGCTCTGGACCAGCGGCGTCGCGGGCGTGTCGCCGCCGCGCACGTTCAGCACCCAGGCGATGGAATCGAGCTGGTTGAGCACGCTCGCCCCGGCGCCGCGGCGGGCGATCTCCTCGCCGAGCCGGCCGCGCTTGTCTGCGCTCGATTCGCCCGCGAGCTTCAGCGGCTGGGGCCTGACGGGAGAGAAGGGGTCGCCGGGCTGGTCGGCCCAGAGCCGGTCGATGGGGTTCTGATCCAGTGGCACGAGTTCCGCGCCCGCTTTGGCGAGCGCCGCCTTCCAGCGTTCCGCCTCGCGGACCGGGGTGATGCGCGGGTCGAAGCCGACGCGGTCGCCCTTCTTCAGCTTGCCGGCAAGCCATTCGGTGGCTGGGGGCCTGCGGAAATGACGGCATTCGATGACCGAGGCATCCGTCTCGGCCGGCGCCTGTAAGGTGTAGCGGCCATCGACGAACAGCGCCGCTTGCTTCTGCATGACGATTGCGAAGCCCGCCGAGCCCGTGAAGCCCGTCAGCCATTTCAGTCGCTCGGCGCGGGCGACGATATATTCGCCCTGATGCTCGTCGGCGCGCGGCACCAGCAGGGCCGCGAGCTTCTCCTTCTTCAGCCATTTCTGGAGCGCGGGAATCCGCTTCGCGTCGCGCGAAAAGTCCGGCTCCGGCGTCTTGGCGAGGGCCTCGCGCAGCTTCACGCGCTCGGCCGGCGTCGCATCGGGACAGGCTGCCGCCATCCAGTCGTCTGGATGGCTCGCGGGGGGCGTCGCACGGACGCGGGCGATGATCGGGCTGAGCGATTTCGGATCGGCGGGCATGGGTTTCTCAGCGGGAGGCAAGGATGTGGCGGGCCGCCTCCCCGCCGGCAATGCGTCCGAGCACCACCGCCGTCAGAAGGCCGTTGCCGGAAAGATAGCCGGAGGCGTCGGGGCCGGACACCCCCACCGCCGCACCTCCTGCCGCGAAGAGATTGGGCAGCGGCGCGCCGCCCGCCTTCAACACTCGCGCGCGGCCGTCCACGGCGAGGCCGCCCTGCGTATGGAACAGCGCCCCGGTGACGCGCACGGCCCGGTAAGGCGGTTCGAGCTGGGGCACGCCTGACCAGTCCCGGCTTAAGACATCGATTCCGCCACGGCGCTTGAAGTCGGCGACCGATTCGAGAGTCGCGTGAATCACTTGGGGACGAATGTTGAGACGCTTCGCCAGTTCATCCGATGATTCCGCTTCAACGACGGCGCCCGCCGCCTCGGCCTGGCGGAAGTCCTCGAACTGCCGGGCGATGCCGGCGATCCGCGCGTCGAAAATGTCGAAGGCGATGCCGCCCGGCTGGCCGAGCACGGCGAGCGCCGCCTCCGAATAGCCGGAGGCCTCGTTCCAGAAGCGCTGGCCGGAGGCGTTCACCTGGAAGCCGCCCTCGGTCATCGTCGCCCAGGTCACGAGGATGCCGTGAGGATGGGCCACCGAGCCGTGGCCCTGGTGCCCGCTCATGTGCCTGAGTTCCGCCCCCAGCGCCGCGCCCCAGAGAACCGCATCGCCCTGATTGCCGGGATGGCCGAAATAGAGCGCGTCCTTCAGCGCCGGGATGTGCTCGGCCACCAGCATCTTGTTGCCGCCATAGCCGTTGCAGGCGAGAACGAGGGCGCCGCAGCCGATCCGTTCCGCAGAGCCGTCGGGGCGGGTGACGACGAGGCCACGCACCCGGCCGTCCGGCGCAGCCACCAGCGCCGTGACATGGGCGCCGGTGACAATGTCGATGCCTGCGGCTTCGGCGGCCGCGCGCAGCCTGTCGATCAGTTCGGCGCCCGACCGGGAGGCGAGCCCGTGCATGCGCCGGGCGGAATGGCCGGGATAGGAGAAGTCGGAAACCACGGTGAAGGCGAGGCCGTGGCGTTCGCTGAGCCAGTCGATGGCCGCGGCAGCGCCCTCGGTCACCGCCTTCAGCACGACGGGATCAGCCTCGCCATGCGCCTTGGCCTGAATGTCCGACGCGAAGAGTTCGACGCTGTCGGCGATACCGGCAGCCTTCTGCGCGGCCGTGCCGGGCGCGGGGATGAGGCCGGCGGAAAGCGCCGTGGAGCCCTGCGGCAGGGCGTCGCGCTCGAATACGACAGGATCGGCGCCCGCTTCCTTCGCCGCCAGCGCAGCGCAGAGGCCGGCCGCGCCACCGCCGACGATGGCGACGGGGACGGTGAAGTCGAAGGGCAGGTCGTCGGTGACGATCCGGGACATCAGCCCCCGATCTCCGCCATCAGTTCCGCCACCGTCGCGATCCGCGCGACCGGCTTGAGGCCGGCAATGGCCTCGGCGTGAACCTGCGGGGCGAAGGCCGCACAGCCGTCCTCGATCACCGTCACGTGGAAATCGCGGACATGCGCATCGCGGACCGTGGAGGCGACGCCGCCATTGGTGACAATACCCGACACCAGCAGATGCTCGATGCCGGCCTTCTTCAGCACCCATTCCAGCCGCGACATGTAGAAGGCGGAATAGGCGACCTTCTCGACCTTCATGTCGATGGGCTGGAGCTCGTCCACCGTGTCGTGGCCCCACGACCCCGGCACGAAATCGCCCTTCTTCAGGAAGGGGCGCAGTTTGCTGAGATGTTCCGAGATGAACGGCTCGCCGCCCCTGCCCGGGACCAGCGTGAAATGCGTCGAGACGATCCAGCCACGCTTCGCGCGGATCAGCTCCGCCAGCGGCTTCAGGCGGGCCGGGACCGCCGCGATCTCCGGCGCGGACTGGCCGGCGCGGCCATAGGCGCCGTCCGGGTGGAGAAAATCGTTCTGCAGGTCGCAGATCAGCAGGGCGGTCTTGGCGATGTCCATCAAACGCGCTCCAGAACGAGATTGCCGAACCGGTCGACGCGCGCGCGCTGGCCGGGCGGCACGAGCGTCGTCGCATCGGGCTGTTCGAGCACGGCCGGGCCCTCCACTATCGTCTCGACCGGCAGGTCGAGGCGGGCATAGACGGCCGCTTCGACCCAACCGCCGAACCAGATCGGCCGCGCGCCCGTGCGAGCCTTTGCCATCGAGGCAGAGCCATCCGGGGCGAGCGCGGCGAGGTCGATGGCCGGCCGCCGGCCGATGGCGGCGGTGCGCAGGTTGACGATGCGGATACCGAGGCCGGGCAGAAGCCGCGAGAAGGCGCGCGAATAGGCCGTCTCGAAGGCCTTGCGGACGATCTCCGGGGTGATGCCGGTCCGTCCGCCCTCCAGCGTCAACGGCAGCGGCACGGGCACCGTATGGGTCTGGCCGAGATAGTGCATGTCGAGCTCATAGACGACGTCGATGCGGCCCACCGTCAGCCCGGCTCCCTCGACCACGGCATGCGCCGCCGCGCCTTCCGTCGCCATGCGTGCGTCGAGGCTGCCGGCATCGAGCCCGTCCAGCATCAGGTTCAAGGTCTGCACCTGATCATGGCGAATGTCGGCCATGACGCAGCCCATGGCCGAGGTGACGCCCGGAAAACGCGGGACCAGCGCCGCTTTCAGCCCGATATCGGTGATGAGCGCGCCGGCATGCAAGGCGCCGCCACCGCCGAAGGGCACGAAGGCGAAGCGGCCGGGATCATGCCCCCGCTCGATGGAAACGAGGCGGATCGCGCCGGCCATGCGCGCATCCGCGACGCGGACGACGGCCTCCGCCGCCGCCTCCGGCGACAGGCCGAGCGGCTCGCCGACGTGGTTCGCCAGCGCCGCACGCGCGGCCTCGACATCGAGCCGGGCGAGCTTGCCGCCGATAGGCCTGTCAGCATTGATCCGGCCGAGCACGAGATTGGCGTCGGTCAGCGTCGGCCGGTCGTTCCCCTGCCCATAGGCCACGGGGCCGGGGCGCGATCCCGCGCTTTCCGGCCCGACTTCGAGGAAGCCGCCGCGGTCCACCCGCGCGATCGAGCCGCCGCCGGCCCCGATCGTGGTGATCTCGATCATCGGCGAGCGGATGACGAGGCCGAAATCGATGGTCGTCTGCGCCGCCAGCGCCGCCTCGCCGGCCGCGATCAGCGACACGTCGAAGGAAGTCCCGCCGAGATCGCCGGTGATGATGTCGGGATAGCCGGCGGCGGTGGAGATCGCTGCCGCCGCGATCACGCCTGCGGCAGGTCCCGACAGCGCCGTGCGCACGGGAAGCCGGCGGGCGGTGGCCGTCGACATGACGCCGCCGTTCGACTGGACGATATGGAACGCGCCCCTGAAATCCTCGCCGGCCAGCGCAGCCTCAAGCTTGGCGAGATAGGAGCCGACCACAGGCTGGAGATAGGCGTTGAGCGCGGTCGTGGAGGCCCGCTCGAACTCGCGGATTTCGGGCAGGATCTCCGACGAGACGGACACGTGCTCATTCGGCCAGACGGCACGGGCGGCAGCAGCGGCGGCGCGTTCGTTGGCGGGGTTCGCGTAGGCGTTGACGAAGACGATGGCGAGCGCGGTCGCGCCCTGCGCCGCCAGCGCCTTTGCGGCCGAGGCGGCTTCAGCGGGGTCGACAATCTGCCGCACCGTGCCGTCGGCCAGCGTGCGCTCCGCCACCTCGACGCGCAGGTCGCGGTCGGCGATGGGCGTGAAGTCGCCCCACAGCCCCCAGGTGTTGCGGCGGTCGCGGCGGCGCATTTCCAGCACGTCGCGGAAGCCCGCCGTGGTAATGACGCCGATCACGGCGCCCTTGCGCTCCAGCAGCGCATTGGTGCCGACAGTGGTGCCGTGGACGATGGAGCCGAGCGCGGAGAGCGCGCCGAAGGTCTTGAGCCCCTCGAGGAAGCCCACGGCCTCGTCGCCACGGTTCGACGGCACCTTGGCCGTGCGGAACGTGCCCGTCGCCTCGTCCATGAAGAACAGGTCGGTGAAGGTGCCACCGACATCGACGCCGACGAGGGTGGTCATGCGGAGACCCCGGTCACGTAGCCGAGCCTCATGTCCCGCTCGGCCGATGCGGGATCGCGCGTCGCCGGATCGCCGAAGCCGCCGCCGCCGGGCGTCTCCAACCGCACGCGACCGCCTTGGCGGAGCTTCACGCCGGTCACTTTGGAGGCCATGGGCGGCGTCCCGGTCGTCCCACCATCGTCCCATGAGAAGCGGTTCAGCGCCCCCTCCCCGCCGCCATTGACGCCGAAGGGTGCGTAGCGGCCGCGTTCGCCAAGCAGAAAGACCTCCGCGCCGCGCTCGTCCAGCACCTCGATCTCGTAGATGGCGCCGAGGCCCCCGCGATGCGCGCCCGCGCCGCCGGAATTGGGGCGCAGCGCCCATTGCGTGAACAGGACGGGATAGGCCGCCTCCAGAATCTCCACCGGCGGCATGGTGGCCGTGGAGATCGGGTTGTTGGCGTGGTTCAGCCCGTCGCTCTCGGGATTGCCGCCGAGGCCGCCGCCGAAGAAGTTGAACATCACCCAGCGGGCGCCGTTCGCCCGGTGACCGGCCATGGACAGCGCATTGATCGTGCCGAACGGCCCGGCCGTCGCGCGCTCGGGCACGGCTTTCGCCAATGCGCCGAAGACGACGCCGATGAGGCGCAGGATGGTCTCGGTATAGCCCGCCATGGGCTTCGGCGCCTTCGCGCCGAGCAGCGTCGTCTCGGGGATGACGAAGGTGATGGGCTTCAGGCAACCGGCATTGGCGGGAACGTCGGTGACGACGTGCTTCAGCGCCACATAGCAGGCGGCGATGCTGGTTGGCGTCGAGATGTTGATGGGGCCGGCACAGGGCGGCGAAGAGCGCGAGAAGTCCAGCACCATCGTCTCGCCGGCAATGGTGAGATCGAGCGCGACGGTCAGGCGTTCGTCGACGATGCCGTCATTGTCGAGCCAGTCCTCGAAGGAATAGGTGCCGTCGGGCAGCGCCGCGACGGCCTCGCGCATGAGCGCCTCGGCCCGCGCGGAGAAGGCGTCGAAGGCCGCATCGATGATCGCCTCGCCATGCTCGTCCAGCAGGGCGTTCAGGCGCCTTTCGCCGAGGTCGAGAGCATTGAGCTGGCCGTTGAGGTCGCCCCAGTTGGAGTTCGGCAGGCGCGAATTGGCCGCAAGGATGTCGAGGATGTCCTGCCGGATTTCGCCGCCGGCCGCGAGCTTGACGACTGGGATCAGCACGCCCTCCTGGAAGCTCTCGGTCGCCACCGGATTGTAGCCGCCCGGCACGTTGCCGCCGATGTCGAGCCAGTGACCGGCGGAAGCCAGCCAACAGAACAGTTCGCCCTTGCGGAACACCGGCCGCACGAGGCGGAAGTCGTTGAGGTGGGTGCCGCCGGCATACTGATCGTTGAAGATGAAAGTGTCGCCGGGGATCAGGCCGCCGGATTCTTGCCCCCCCTTGGCCTTCACCTTGTCGATCACCGCCTTCACCGCGAAGGCCATGGCGCCCACGAAGATCGGCAATCCCTTGGTGCCCTGCACGAGCGTATCGCCGGTCTCGCGGTGGTAGAGGCCGTGGCAGGCGTCGCGCGCCTCGGCGATGATCGGGTTGAAGGCCGACCGGTAGAGCGTCGCGTCCATCTCGTCGGCGATCTGCTCGAGGCGGCCCTTCAGCACCGCCAGCGTGACGGGATCGAGGGTCATGAGAGCCGCATCCGTACTGGGCGATGCCGGCCGCGCCGCTCACCTCGCCCCGGCGGGGAGAGGTCGATCCGAGCAAAGCGAGGATCGGGAGAGGGGGGGAGTGAGTGTCGCAGAGGTCTCATCCCCCTCTCCCGGCGCTGCCGCGCCGACCTCTCCCCGCCGGGGAGAGGTGCGCGGCGTAAGCCGCTGCGAATATCCGACAAGCGAGGGAGAGCCGCACCGCTCACGCCCCTCCCCCCGCCGGATCGTATTTCTTGCCGGCCTCCAGCAGTTCCGTCGTGCCGACGATCTCGGCGAGTTCGTCGAAGGAATACATCTCGTCGCGCACGGCATCGGAGGTGCCGTCCGCCCGGAGCGTATCGTAGAAGCGCCGCGCGCTCATCGCCATGGCGCGGACGACGCCCGCCGAGAAGACGACGAGGCTGTAGCCCATGGCCTCCAGCTCCCTCACGGGCGTCATCGGCGTGCGGCCGCCCTCGACCATGTTGGCCATGAGCGGGCGGATATTACCGAGCTTGGCCGGGACGGCCGCCAGTTCGTCGCGGGTCCGCGGCGCTTCCACGAAGATGATGTCCGCGCCCGCCTCGGCATAGAGTTCGGCGCGCTCGAAGGCCCGCTCGAAGCCTTCCACCGCGCCGGCATCGGTGCGGCCGATGATCAGCATGCCGTTCCGGCGGGCATCGACCGCCGCCCTGATCTTGCCGACCATTTCCTCGGCCGGCACCACGTCCTTGCCGCGCAGGTGGCCGCAGCGCTTCGGAAAGGTCTGGTCCTCGATCTGGATCGCTGCCGCGCCCGCCCGCTCGAAGAAGCGGATGGTGCGCTGGACGGTGATGGCATTGCCGAAGCCGGTATCGCCGTCGACAATCAGCGGCACGTCCACCTTGTCGGCAATGCGGGCGATGACCTCGCTCACCTCGGTCATGGTGGTGAGCCCTACATCCGGCATGCCGAGCCGCGTATAGGCGATGCCCGCGCCGGTCAGGTAGAGCGACTCGAAGCCGGCATTGACGGCAAGCTGCGCCGTCAGCGGATCGATCACCCCCGGCGCGACCAGCACCGGGCGCCGGTCGAGCCGGGCGCGAAGCCTTTGGGCTGGATTCTCCATCATGCCTCTCCGGAAACCGCCGTCAGCGCCAGCAGGCGCCGCGGGTCCATGCCGCCGCCAAGCGCATTCGCCGCCGCGACGATGCGCCTTGCCTTGTCCGCGCCCCAGACGGGCGCGGTGATCTCGATGAACTTCGCCTCGACCTCTTCGGCCGAATAAGGATCTTCCGTGTCGCCCTTGTTGGTCGTGGCGAGCGCGGTGAAGGAGCGCCCGTCCGCGAGCCGCAGCGTCACGCGCGCGGGCCGCGCCGCAGGCAGCATGGCGGTGAGCTTCGGGTCCTCGTCCACGGTGACGCGGGCCGCCAGCGCGGTCACCAGCCGGTCGCCGCGCGCCTCGTCGCGGAAGGCGGCGATGGTCGCGCCGCCATTGACCAGCGCCGTCGCCAGCGCGAAGGGCAGCGAGAACTTCGCCGCCAGCATGCTCTTCGGCTCGGATTCGTCGAGCTGCGCGGCCCAGACATAGGTCTGGACCTCGATGCCGAGCACATCGCGCGGATCGACTTGGCCAACCTCGGCGAGAATCTCCGCCAGCGCATCCAGCGCCGCATGGGTGTAGCGGCAGGCGGCGTGGCGCTTGAAATAGTTGCGGGCGATCTCCCAGCGCACGCCGAGGTCGGCGACCATCTCGTCGGGGCGGAAGTCGGTGGCGGCCACCGTATTATAGACGGTCGCGACGCCGTCCCGCTCGCCGGTGAGGCCGGACGCCACCATCTCCCAGGCGAAGAGGCCGAGCTTGTTGGAGAAGCCCGCATAGGAATTGCGGACCGTCGCGCCCTCCAGCATGGTCTTGCGGCTGGTCGTGAGCCCCAGCGACGAAGCGACGTTGATCGTAGCGACCATCGCGTCGGCATCCGCCTTGTGGAGCTTTCCCACGGCGACGGCGGCGCCCACCGTGCCCCAGGTGCCGTGCGGATGCATGGTGACGACCAGCTTGGACGCGATGCCGATGCGCGCCCCGATCTCGTAGCCGAGCGCGACAGCCGCGATCAGCTCCTCGCCGGACGCGCCAAGCCTGGCCGCCGCGATCAGCGCCGCCGGCACGACATGGATGCCGGGATGGCCGCGGGCATACTGGTTGCCCTCGTCGATCTCCAGCATCGTGCCGGCAATGCCGCCCATGAAGGCGGCGTTCGACGCGGAGAGCTTCGCCCCGCTGCCGATGACCTGTGCGTCGCCCGCGCCGTCCAGCGCCTCCAGCCGGGCGACGAGAGCGCGCATTTCCGGCTCGGCCATGCCGGCGGTGATTGCCCCGACGCTGTCGTAGATAACCTGTTTCGTCCGGGCGACCACCTCGGCGGGCAGGTCGGCGAAGGCCACACCGGCGGCGAAGCGACCCCATTCGGCGAGCCAGCCGGACCGCGGTTCCGCCGCCAGTTCCGATGCCGTCTTCACGCCGGGTGTCATGATGGCCATGGTCACATCCCCAGATAGGCGCGGCGGAGATCGTCGGAGGCGGCGAGGTCCGACGCCGTCCCGGAAAGCGCGAAGACGCCGTTCTCCAGGATGAAGGCGCGCGCGGCGACCTCCAGCGACTGGACGACGTTCTGCTCCACCAGCATCACCGCGAGCCCGTCTGCGTTGATCCGCCGGACGAGGCCGAACATCTCCTCCACCAGCAGCGGCGAGAGGCCGAGCGAAGGCTCGTCGAGGATCAGAAGGCGCGGTTCGGCCATCAGCCCCCGGCCGATGGCGAGCATCTGCTGCTCGCCGCCCGACAGCGTTCCGGCGGCCTGTTTCGTGCGTTCCTGCAGGCGTGGGAAGGTCGCGAAGACCTTGTCGAGATTGGCGGCGCGGTTGGCCTTGGCACGGCGATAGGAGCCGAGCTCGAGATTCTCGCGCACGGTCATGTTGGGGAATATCTTGCGCCCTTCCGGCACATGGATCAGCCCCTCGGCGACGATGCGCTCGGGCGCGGCATTGGTGATGTCTTGGCCCGCGAAGCTGATCCGCCCTGCCGTCGCGCCGCAGACGCCGGATATGACCTTGTTCAGCGTCGTCTTGCCGACGCCGTTGGAGCCGAGCACGGCAACGATCTCGCCGGGCTCGACGGTCATGGATATGCCGCGCAGGATTTCGGTCGGGCCGTAGCCGGCGGTCAGTCCCTCGATGGAAAGAAGCGGCTCAGCCATGGGCCGGCCCCGCATCAGCAATTGCAGGATCACCGATCAGCCGGACCCCGCCCACCTCTCCCCGGCGGGGAGAGGTCGATCCGAGCGCGAGCGAGGATCGGGAGAGGGGGAGAGTTTTTGTCAAACGGGCACAAGCCCCCTCTCCCGGCTGCTCACGCAGCCGACCTCCCCCCGCCGGGGGGAGGTGGAGGCAACGGATCGCGCGAGGCTCAGCCATGGCCCGCCCTCCCCGCAAGGCGGCCGGCCGCACCCTGCCCGAGATAGGCCTCGACCACTTTCGGATCGGAGACGACCTCGGCCGGCGTGCCGGCGGCAATGGTCCGGCCGTTGGCGATGACGTGGACGCGCTCGCACAGGCTCATCACCGCCTGCATGACGTGCTCGATCATCAGGATCGTCACGCCGGCCGCGCGGATGGCGTGGATGGCGGGGACGATGTCGCGGATTTCGGAAGGGTTGAGGCCGGCCAGAACCTCGTCCAGCAGCAGGAGTTTGGGGTCGGTCGCCAGCGCGCGGGCGAGTTCCAGCCTCTTCCGGCCCGCGACCGTCAGCGACGAGGCAGGACGGTCGAGGTCTCCCAGACCGACGAGCGATGCCACCGCCTCGGCCCGCGCGAAGGCCTCGTCGCGACGTGGGTGGCGGAGATAGGCCCCGACCGCGACGTTCTCCCGCACGGTGAGCCCTGCGAAGGGCTGCACGATCTGGAAGGTGCGGGCGATGCCGAGCGCCGCCAGAACCTCGGGCGGGCGGCCGGTGACGTCCTCGCCCTCGAACAGCACGCGCCCGGCGGTCGGCCGCTCGAAGCCGGAGATCACCGTGAACAGCGTGGTCTTGCCCGCGCCGTTCGGCCCGATAAGACCGCTGATCGAGCCCTTGTCGACCGTCATCGACACGTCCGAGACCGCGACGAGCCCGCCGAACCGCTTGGTGACCGCCTCCACCCGCAGCATCAGCGCGCCCTCCGGTCGAGGAGGCCGATGACGCCGCGCGGCGCGAAGGCGATGACCAGTATCAGCAGCACGCCGTAGACGACGAGATCGACGCCGGGAATGTTCGAGCCGAGCAGCGCGTGGATCGCGACCTTGGCTGCCTCGCCGAGCCCGATCAGGGTCAGCGCGCCGACCAGCGGCCCGAACACCGTGCCGATGCCGCCGACGATGGGCGCAAGCAGCGCCTCGATCGAAATCCAGGCGCCATAGGCGATGTTGGCGTCCACATAGAGGAACTTCTGGGTGTAGAGCGCGCCCGCCAGCGCGGTGATCGCGGCCGAGAGCGTGATCGCCTTGAGCTTCACCTTGAGCGTATCGACGCCGAGCGCGCGGGCGGCATCCTCGTTCTCGCGCACGGCGACGAGATAGGTGCCGAAGCGGCTCCGCTCGACCAGCCGGTTGAGCAGCAGGACCAGCGCCACGAAGGCGAGCGCGAGATAGTAGAAGGCCTCGCGCGAGGCGAATTGCAGGTTGGTCCAGCCGACCTCAAGCTTGACCAGCGTGCCGGCCGCACCGCCGGTGATGGGAGCGGCATTGGCGAGGATGCGGAACACTTCGGCGAAGGCCAGCGTCACCAGCGCGAAGTAGGAGCCGCGCAACCGCGCGCGGAAGGCAAGGAAGCCGATGAGCGCGCCGATGATCGCCCCCAGCGCCACGGCCGCGGCCAGCGCAGCCCACGCATTGACGCCGTAGCGGGTCTGGAGGATCGCCTGCGCATAGGCGCCGGTGCCGAAGAAGGCCGCATGGCCGAAGGAAAACTGGCCGCCATAGCCGCCGGCGAGGTTCCAGCCCTGCGCCGCCAGCGCGATGATCAGCACGAAGACCATCAGGTTGTAGAGCGTGTTGGCGCCCGCAAAGATGCCTGCCCCGACCAGCGCGGGCGCGGCGAGCGGCAGGACGGCGAGGCCCGCGACGACCAGCAAGATGGAGCGATAGGCGGTCATGCCCTTGCCCCGAACAGGCCGGTCGGCCGCAGCAGCAGCACGAGGATGAAGATCAGGAAGATGCCGATCTGGCCGAGGCTGTCGCCGAGATAGAGGCCGCAGAGGCTTTCCACCACGCCGATGATCAGGCCGCCCACCAGCGCGCCGGGAATGGAGCCCATCCCGCCCAGCACCACCACCGTAAAGGCCACCAGCACGAAAGCATTGCCGGCGCGCGGATTCACGTAGAATGACGGCATCAGCAGGCAGGCCGCGATGGCGATGGTCGCAGCCCCCAGCCCGAACGTCACGGCATAGACGTGGTTCACGTCGATGCCGACCAGCGCCGCGCCGAGCTTCTCCTTCGCCACGGCGCGGATCGCCTTGCCGGTATCGGTCAGCGTCAGGATCGCCCAGAGCGCGCCCGCGACGAGGATGGCGACGCCGAAGCCGATGACGCGCGGCAGCGACAGCAGCGCGAAGCCGAGATCGACGATAGAGAAGGAATAATCGAGCGTCAGCGAGCGCGTATCCGAGCGGAAGATCGCCAGCAGCGCGTTCTCGATGACGATGGAGAGGCCCAGCGTGACCAGCAGGATCGCGCCGTCGTCATTGCGACTCGCGGGCGAAATGACGAAGCGCTGGAGCCCGTAGCCGAACAGGAAGAACAGCCCGGCGAGCGGCACGATCGCGAGATAAGGATCGAGCCCAAGGCCGAGATGGACCATCAGCACCGCGAACATGGCGAGCGTCAGCATCGCGCCGTGGGCGAAGTTGATGATGTGCAGCACGCCGTAGACCAGCGTCAGCCCCAGCGCCACGAGGGCATAGACCGCGCCGGTCAGCAGGCCGTTCAGCACGGCCTCCAGCACGATCTGTGGCGGATAGGACCTCAGCACGGATTCGATGCCTCTCGATGCGCATGGCGGGGGCGTTATGGCCGGATGGAACCGGCCATGAAACAGGTCGCGTCAGTGGGAGGGCCCGGCCGGATGCGCCCGGCCGGGCTACCGGCAGGTCAGCCGACCACCGGGAAGACGGGCTTCGCGTCCGCGAAGGCGTCGGGGAAGATCACCTTGATGTCGCCGGCCTGAACCTGCGTGTTGACCGGCGCGGCGCCGGTGTTCTGGCCGTTCTCGAACTTCGTGGGACCGTAGGGCATGATGTGGTCGGAGAAGGTGGAGGCGGCGAGTGCCTCGATGATCTTCACCCGGTCACGCGAGCCCGCGCGCTCGATCGCATCGGCGGTCAGCTTCACCGCGGAATAGTTCAGCGGCACGTTGTAGAGCCAGAAGCGGCCGGTGGCCTCGACCTGCCGGCGCAGTTCGGCGGTCTTCGGCTTGCGCGGGTCGGCCCAGTGGTTGCAGTCCATGACGTTGAGGGCTGCGTCCGGGAATTCCTTCACGAAGCGGAAATTCGAGGCCGCGCCGTTCAGCACCGCATAGATGCCCTTCGGGCGGATGCGCTGCTGCTGCATGGTGCGGGCGAGTAGCACGAACTCGCCGTAATAGCTTGAGGGTATGACCAGATCGGGGTTCAGCGCGCGGATGCGCAGCGCGACATTGGACATGTCGCGGGCCGGCGTCGGATGGGCGATGGTCTCGAGGATCTGGAAGCCGAGAGCCGACAGCCGCTCGTTCATCAGCTTCGCGAGGCCGGAGCCGAACAGGCCGTCCTCATGGACGAGCACGACGGTCTTGGCGGGCTTGCCGGCCGCGTCGTTCAGCTTGACGAGGTTCTCGATCGCGACCCGCGTGCAGGTGCCGAAGCCCGGTCCAAACCGGAACGTGTTCTTGAGGCCCCGCGAGACGATGGCGTCGGAGACGCCGACATCCACGACATAGGCGAGGTCGTAGCGGGAGGCCGCCTGCGAGGCCGCGAGGCAGATTGGCGAGGCGAAGCCGCCGACCACCGCCGCGACGCCCTCGGCATGCATGCGCTCGACCTCCTGCGTGCCCGCCTCGGGGTTCGAGCGGGCATCGCCGAAGACCATTTCGATGCGCGCGCCGCCCAGCGACTTGATGCCGCCGGCCTGGTTGATCTCGTTGATCGCGGCCTCCGCGCCGATCCGGCCATATTCGCCGTCCTGCGCGAGGTTGCCGGTCACCGGCTGGAGGATGCCGAGCTTGACGGGCGCTGCCTGCGCCCGGACGAGCCCGGGTGCCGAGAGGGCCATGGCGCCCGCCGCGCCGGTTGCGAGAAGATGCCGCCGAGAGAAGCCGTCCGTGGCTGTCATGATCGATCGTCTCCGTCTGTTCGCGCTCTGTAGCCACCGGCGTTCGTCGCCGGCTTGTCGTTGTTGGCAGGCAGGCCCGGGGAAACCGGGTGGAAAGCTCAATCGTTGGCCGCGGCTCCGTTGACGCCGACGCCCATGCGCAGCCGTTCGACCGGCGACCAGAGCCGGTCGCCGCCGGAATCGATGCGGACCAGATCCATCTGGAACGAGTAGCGGTCGGGCCGGTAGAGCGCGGTGAGATGCTCGATTCCCCGCCGCTTCATGTCGAAGACGGTGCGGGTCAGCGCCAGCAGCGGCGCGCCGATGTCGATGCCGAGCGCCTCGGCGACATCCGGCCCGGCCAGCGTCGCGGTGATCGTCTGCGTCGCGCGGTCGACCTTGACGCCGGAGCGCTCGATCAGCGTCAGCAACGGCTTGGCGCCGAGCTCCGCCTCCGAATAGGTCTGGCCGATGCGCTGGGGCACATGGGTCACGAGGTAGGAGAACGGCTCGCTGTCGATGATGCGCACGCGCACCGAGCGCTGCACCTTCTCGCCGGGATCGAGCCGCAGGGAATCGGCGATCTCGGGCGCGGCATCGACATAGGCGAATTGCAGGAGCCGCACATCGGTCGAGCGCCCCATCTCGACCAGGTGCGCCAGCGCGTTGGAAAGGTCGGCGACGATGGGCCGCTTGATCATACGGGCGGTGATGAAGGTCCCCGCCCCCGGCCGGCGCGAAATCAGCCCTTCCCGTTCCAATTCCGCCAGCGCCCGGCGGATGGTGACGCGCGAGACGTCGTGAAGATCGGCGAGGTCCGGCTCGGACGGCAGGCGCGTGCCCGGCGTGAGCTCGCCGGAGGAGATGCGATCGCGGAGCGTCAGGTAGACCCGCCTGGTCTTTGAGGTCTCGATCGCTTCTGTCATGGTGTCGCCCTTCCCTCGACGGTCGGCCGGGGCCATGGCCCCTTCGTCGTCCCGGCCTGTTATGGTCGCCGTGGCAGGACGCATTTGTCTACCGACCTGTTCGATGGGAAGTGATAACGAATTTTCCGCTTTTGTCTATCCTATGATACAATCTTGCGCGGTCAAGCCGTGATCGATTGCGACATCCTGAACCGGACGAAACCTTGCCTGCCCCGCTGACCCTGTTTGACAAACTCTGGCACAGCCACGTCGTCACCGAGCGCGACGACGGCCTTGCTCTGCTATGGATCGACAGGCACTTCGTCCACGAGGGCTCGCATCACGCTTTCGGGCAGATCGCCGCGCGGGGCGCGAGGGTGGCGCGGCCGGACCTGACCTTCGGCGTCGCCGACCATTACGTGCCGACGCGCGGGCGCGGCCGGCCGATCCCCGACGCATCCGTCGCGCGGATGGTCGACCAGCTCTCGGCCAATACCGCCGCCCACGACATCACGCTGTTCGGTCTCGACGATCCACGCCAGGGCATTGTCCACGTGACCGGCACCGAGCAGGGGCTGACCCTGCCGGGGCTCACCGTCGTCTGCGGCGACAGCCACACCTCCACGCACGGAGCGTTCGGGGCCTACGCCTTCGGCATCGGCGCATCCGAGGTCGCCCATGTGCTCGCGACCCAGACGCTCTGGCAGAAGAAACCCAAGCGCATGCGCATCGCCGTCGATGGTCGGATCGGCCCGGGCATCACGGCCAAGGACATCATGCTGACCGTCATCGCCACCATCGGCGCGGACGGCGCGGCGGGCCACGCAATTGAATATGCCGGTTCTGCCATACGCGCCCTGTCGATGGAGGGCCGCATGACCCTCTGCAACATGTCGATCGAAGCGGGCGGGCGCTGCGGCATGGTCGCGCCGGACGAGACGACCTTCGCCTATCTCGCGGGCCGCCCCTTCGCTCCGGCCGGCGATCTCTGGACCGCCGCCATCGACGACTGGCAGCGCCTGCCGACGGAAGCCGATGCCGCCTTCGACCGGGAGGTCGCGCTCGACGGCGCGGAGATCGCTCCGACCGTCACCTGGGGCATCAGCCCGGAACAGGCCCTGCCGATCACCGCGAGCGTGCCCGATCCCGCCCGCATCGCCGATCCGGTCAAGGCGGCCGCCGCCCGGGACGCGCTCGACTACATGGCGCTCGCCCCCGGCCAGCGGCTGGAAGCCATTGCCGTCGACCGGGTTTTCATCGGCTCCTGCACCAATGCGCGGATCGAAGACCTGCGCGCCGCGGCCAGCGTGCTCGCCGGCAAGCGGGCGAAAGTGCCGGGCCTCGTCTCGCCGGGCTCTTCGCTCGTCAAGCAGCAGGCCGAGGAGGAGGGCCTCGCACGCATCTTCACCGAGGCCGGGCTCGAATGGGTCGAATCCGGCTGCTCCATGTGCGTCGGCATGAATGGCGACATGGTGTCGCCGGGCGAGCGCTGCGCCTCGACCACCAACCGCAACTTCAAGGGCCGTCAGGGTCCGGGCGCGCGCACGCACCTGATGTCGCCGGCCATGGTCGCGGCGGCGGCCGTCACCGGCCACCTCACCGATGTCAGGCGCTTCTCATGAGGCCGTTCACCCGCGAAACCGCCGCGATGCTGAAGCTGCCGGTGGCCAATGTCGACACCGACCAGCTCATCCCTGCCAGGTTCATGAAGGAGCCGCGCAAGCCCGCAGGTTACGGCCGTTTCCTGCTACACGACCTCATGGCCGAAGGCGACATGCCGAAGCCGGAGACCGGCCAGACCATCCTCGTCGCGCGGCGCAATTTCGGCGGCGGCTCGTCGCGCGAAGCGGCCGTCTATGCGCTTGCCGATTTCGGCTTCCGGGCGGTGATCGCGCCGAGCTTCGGCGACATCTTCGCGTCCAACTGCGTGAAGAACGGCGTCGTGCCCGCGACCGTCAGCGAGGCCGACGCCGAGGCGCTTCTGGCAGCCGGAGACTTGCCGGTCGCCGTCGATCTGGAGACGCAGCGCATCACGGCCGGCAATGTCGTCGTGGATTTCACCATCGACCCGGTCTGGCGCACCCAGCTTCTGAAAGGCTGGGACGACATCGACCTGACGCTGGCGGAAAGCCAGCGCATAGCGGCCTTTGTCGGTCAGGACGCCGCTGCACGGCCATGGGCCGCGCCGCGGCGGTGACCTTGGCATTGCGATTGCGTACATTTAAGCGTACATTACCGTCATGCGCGTCACGACCTCCACCGAACTCCGCAAGAACCTTGCCTCCACGCTCGATCAGGTCGCGGACGACCACGCGCCCGTTCTGATCACTCGTGAGGGAGGCAAGCCGGCGGCCGTGCTTATCTCGCTGGAGGATTACACCTCCATGGAGGAGACTAACTACCTGCTGCGCAGCCCGAGGAACCGTGAGGAGCTTTTGGCGTCGATCGCCGAATTCGATGCCGGCCTCGGCGTTGAGCGAAAGCTGGAAGAGTGATCATCGCTTTCTCGCCGCGCGGTTGGGCCCACTACCGCTATTGGCAGGAGACGGATCGCAAGTTCCTCAAGCGACTGAACAATCTGATCGAGGAGTGCAGCCGGACACCTTTTTCCGGCACCGGCAAGCCGGAACCCCTGAAGAATGAGCTTAGAGGCTGGTGGTCGCGGCGCATCGACCACGAACACCGCCTTGTCTATCGGGTGCGCGACGAGGTGCTGGAGATCGCCCAGTGCCGCTATCACTACTGACGGATCACTCCCCCGCCAGCGCGGCCTTCACAGCCGGGCGCTGCTCCATCGCCTTCATGTGGGCGGCGACCTTCGGGAAGCGGTTCACGTCGACGCCGTCGCCCTCCAGCCAGCGCGAGACCGTATAGAGATAGGCGTCGGCGACCGAATAGGTCTCGCCCAGCACCCACGGCCCTTTGAGAAAATCCCGCTCGATCAGCGCGAAGCTCGCGGCCATGGTCTCCGGCACCTTGGCACGCATGTCGAGGAACGAGCTTTCCTCCGTCGCCCAGCGCGCGCCACGATGCTTGTGCGCGTGGTTCACATGGACCGTCGAGGACAGGTAGCTGTTGAAGGCCTGCATCTCCGCGAAGGCATGCGGGTCGTCCAGCGGCGCCAGCTTCTTCTCCGGATGGCTCTGGGCCACGAAGGCGAGGATCGCGACGTTCTCGGTCAGCACGCCGCGATCGGTGACGAGGGCGGGCACGCGCCCCTTCGGGTTGACCGCGAGGTAGGCGGGCTTGGTCTGTTCGGCGGTCGCGAAATCCACTTTCACCGGCTCGTAGTCGGCCCCGGCCTCTTCCAGCGCGATGCGCGAGGCGAGCGCGCAGGTCTTCGGACCGTAGAAGAACTTCATGGTCATGGGTCTCACCCTGCCTTCACGAGGACATGCTTCTTGCGACCGAAGGACAGTTTGGCGACGCCGTCCTTCAGGGTCGTGGCGGTGACGGTCGCCTGCGGGTCCGTCACCGTCTCGTCGTTGATCTTGAGGCCGCCGCCCTGAACCTGCCGGCGCGCCTCGCCGTTGGACGCGACGAGGCCGGCGCGCACGAAGAGGTTCAGCACGCCGATGCCGGCGGCAAGCTCCGCCTCCGGCACGGTGACCACCGGCAGGTCGTCGCCGAGCGCACCCTGCTCGAAAGTCTTCCTCGCCGTCTCGGCCGCCGCCTCCGCCGCCTCGCGGCCGCGGATCAGCGCGGTTGCTTCCGTCGCGAGCACCTTCTTGGCCTCGTTGATGTCGGCCCCCTGCAATGCCGCGAGACGGTCGATCTCGGCCATCGGCAGCAGCGTGAACAGCTTGAGGAAGCGCGCGACATCGCCGTCCTCGGTGTTCCGCCAGAACTGCCAGTAGTCGTAGTTCGACAGCATGTCGGCGTTGAGCCAGACCGCGCCCGCCGCCGTCTTGCCCATCTTGGCGCCCGACGAGGTCGTCAGGAGCGGACAGGTCAGCGCGTAGAGCTGGTGCGTGCCCATGCGCCGGCCGAGATCGACGCCGGTGACGATATTGCCCCACTGGTCCGACCCGCCCATCTGCAGGTTGGTGCCGTAGCGGCGCGCCAGTTCCACGAAATCGTAGGACTGGAGGATCATGTAGTTGAACTCGATGAACGAGAGTTCCTGCTCGCGCTCCAGCCGCATGCGCACCGAATCCATGGTCAGCATGCGGTTGACCGAGAAGTGCCGGCCGATATCCCGGAGCATCTCGATGTAGTTGAGCCTGGTCAGCCACTCCGCATTGTCGGCCATGACCGCGTCGGTCTTGCCCCCGCCGTAGGTCAGGAGCTTGGCGAAGACGCCCTTCAGCGCATTCTTGTTGGCCTCGATGTCGTCCAGCGACAGGATTTTGCGGGTCTCGTCGCGGCCCGAGGGGTCGCCGACCCGCGTCGTGCCGCCGCCCATCAGGGTGATCGGCTTGCCGGCGCCGGTCGCCTGCATCCAGTGCAGCATCATGATCGACAGCAGGTGCCCGACATGCAGCGAGGGCGCGGTGCAGTCATAGCCCACATAGGCCACGACCTCCCCTTTGGCCGCCAGGGCGTCGAGGCCCTGCATGTCGGACGTCTGGTGGATGAACCCGCGCTCGGTGAGAATGCGCAGGAAGTCGGAAGCCGGGGCGGTCATGATCTTTCCAGTTGGCGTTGATGCGCCGGACCTCGCGCCCGGCGGAGGCGCGGTGTAGCAGAGGCAGGGCTCAATTTCATCTGATCGATTCGGTTAGTCTCCATGCGCGCCATCGGCCTGATGTCCGGAACCTCGATGGACGGCGTCGACGTGGCGCTCCTCGACACCGACGGCGAGGCCATTTCCGCCTTCGGGCCGACCGGCTACCGCGCCTATACCGAGGACGAGCGCGCCCTGCTGCGTGCGGCCCTGAAAGAGGGCGCGACGCTCACCGACCGCACCGCCCGCACGCCGCTCATGGCCAGGGCCGAGGACCTCATCACCCGCGCCCATGCCGAGGCGGTGGAGCTGTTTCTCGAGAAGAACGGCCTGACCCGCGCCGATATCGGCGTCGTCGGCTTTCACGGCCAGACGGTGCTGCACCGGCCCGATATCGGGCTCACCGTCCAGATCGGCGACGGCGTGGCTCTCCGCCAACGGCTTGGCATCCCCGTCGTCTACGATCTCCGGCAGGCCGATGTCGCGGCCGGCGGCCAGGGCGCGCCGCTGGTGCCGATCTTCCACCGTGCGCTCGCCGCGCAGAAGGCCCTGCCCCGCCCGCTGGCGGTGGTGAATATCGGCGGCGTCGCCAACGTGACGCTGATCAGCCCGGACGACGAACTCCTCGCCTTCGATACCGGACCCGGCAATGCGCTGGTCGATGACTGGATGGCCGAGCGGACGGATGAGCGCATGGATGCCGGCGGCGCGACCGCAGCGCGCGGACAGGCCGACGAAGCATTGCTCGCCTGGCTGATGGTCCATCCGTTCTTCGCCAAGCCGCCGCCGAAATCGCTCGACCGCAACGCCTTCGCCCACCGCATCGTCGGCAATGTCGCGACCGAGGACGGCGCTGCGACGCTGACCGCCTTCACCGCCCGCTCCATCGCCCGCGCGGCCGATTTCGTGCGGGAGAAGCCGGTGCTCTGGATCGTCTGCGGCGGCGGCGCGAAGAACCCGACCCTGCTGCGGCTCCTCGCCCACCACGCCCGCGCGGAGGTCAGGACTGGCGAGGATGTCGGCTGGTCCTCGGACTTCCTCGAAGCGCAGGCCTTCGCCTTCCTCGCCGTGCGCTCCCTGAAGGGCCTGCCGCTGACCTTCCCCTCGACCACCGGCGTCAAGGCGCCCGTCAGCGGCGGGGTCGTGGCGGATTGACGGGATAGAGCAAGGGCCCTGCACGGCTGAAGTGCGTCCTTCGAGGCTCGCTACCGCTCGCACCTCAGGATGAGGAATGTGGTTGATGGCATCGGCGTTTGCTGACGCTCGGCCATCGAACCCTTTTCAGCCGGCGTGCAGTGCTCAACCCGCCTCATCCTGAGGTGCGAGCCCGAAGGGTGAGCCTCGAAGGACGCACTTCAGCCGATGCAAAGGACTTTGGCCTGCTGATATGCTCGGCGTCAGCGCCAACCGGGAAAGAATCCATGCCCGTTCACGACCTATCGCCCGACGATGTCGCCGCCGGCCTTGCCGACGACACGATCCTGCTGATCGACGTGCGCGAGCCGCACGAAGTTGCCATGGCGCGCATTCCGGACGCGGTGAACCTGCCGCTCTCCTCGTTCGACCCCCGCGACATCCCCGATCCTCAAGGGCGCCGCGTCGTCTTCCTTTGCGCCGCGGGCGTCAGGTCGGTGCAGGCCTCGGAAATCGCTCAAGCGCGAGGCAAGGCTTACGACGCGCATCTCGCCGGCGGCCTCAAGGCATGGGCCATGGCCGGCCAGCCGTTCGAGCGAGGCTAGAGCATTTTCAAGCGAAGCGGATACCGGTTCGCGTGAAGAGAAGCGCGCGAACGGCGTGCAAAATGCGACCAAACAAGAACTTGGAGCGGCTCAGCGCTGGGCTTCGGCCGCGTCGTCCAGCCGGGGCGACGTGGCGCGGCGCGGCTCGCCGCGGAACTCGAACATCTTGCGCAGGAAGCCGGGTGTCACCGCCGAGAGAGGGTTGACCATCAGGCGCGGCGCGCTGACGGCGCCCGATATCTGATAGGTGATGCCGAACACGCCTTCGTCCGGCGAGCCGCCCATGAACAGGCCGATCACCGGGATGCGCGCGAAGATATTGTTCAGCGCATAGGCGGGCACATAGGTCCCGCGCAGGTTCAGGCGGTCGCGGCCGGGATCGAACTCGCCCTCGACCGTCGCGCCAATGGCAGCGCCCCACAGGAGGCCGTCGGCGATGGTGACGCGGCCGTCAGCGCGGGCGAAATTGGCGCGCAGGCGCGTGAAGGCGAAGGCGTCGTTGCCTGCCGGCGCCGCCGCGGGGGCAGCCTGCGGGCGCGCATTGTTCGGCGGCTCGCCGGCCGCCGCCACCATGCCGGAAATGGCGCGGTCGCCGCGAATGCCGAAATTGGTGATCTCGATCGCGCCCTGCCGGATATCGCCGCTCGGCTGGATTGATGACATGACCAGCGCCAGTTCGCCGCCCTGCAGCGAGCGGTAGATGTCGAGGAAGCGCAGGAGCGCACCGGCATCGCCGGCCGAGACCGCGATGCGCGCGGCATTGCCCTGCCCGCGCTGCTCCACCGCGAAGGGCGCGTTGCGCCCGACCCGCCCGGAGGCGTTGAGCGACCGGATTTCCGAGCCGCGGCGTGCCATGCGCAGTTCGAGCTGGCGGATCACCTCGCCGCCGCTGCCGGCGACCGCGGCGACTTTCAGATCGAGTTCCATCTCGCCCGTCGCGGGCTCGGCCGCCGGCGCGCGGCCGGAACCGAGCCGCGGCGTCTCGGTCAGCGATTTCAGGAGGTTGCGCGCGTCGATGACCTCGCCCCGCGCGGTGACGCGATGGCCGGCGCCGGCGCGCTCGACACGCACGTTCATGCGGTCGCCGTCGGACAGGTTGTAGGCCGGGAACAGCCCGGAAACGAGCGCGCCCTTGTCGTTGAAGGTCGCCGAGCCGCGCACCAGCACGCCGCGGCTCTCGACCAGCAGATCTTCCAGCTTCCAGCCGTCGTCGCCCTCGACGGCGACGAACCGCGCCCTGGCCGCCTGGCCGCGCGGCTTGGTCCAGCCCGGCAGGAGGTCCGCCAGCGCCGCGGGCCCCAGATCGACATCGACATTGTAGCGCCCGGAATCCTCGCCCACGGTCATCACGCGGATCGGCGTCGGGCCCACGACACGCGGACCGATATTGAGGCCGAGCCGGGCGCGGCCGCGGTCGTCCAGCGTCGCGGTGAGGCGGATTTCCGGCTTCGCCTCCGGGCGAGGCTTGCGATACTCGAAATTCGCCTGCGCGCCGCCGAGCACGCCCTGCCCGCGCATGGTGAAGGTGCGCGGCGTGGTCTGGACCTTGAAGGCCGCGCGCTCGACCCGCATCTCGCCGAACGCGTTGTCGGCGGCAAACCCTGTGAAATCCGCATCCACCACATAGTCGATGAGGTTCGGCTGGAAGGTCTCCGTCAGCGGCACGTTGACCGTGACATTGGCGACGACGGTGCCGTCGACCTTGCCCGAGGGGAGTGTCGGCCCGGTGGCCGCGCCCTTGAAAGCCTCCTGCCCGAGCAGGGCGAAGGCGGCCTCCGCCGTACCCTGCAACCGGAACCGGCTGATCGATTGCGGCGGCTGGATGCGGTGGTCGGGAATGTCGAAGGAACCCTGGCTCAGCGCCAGCCGCTTGCCGGGAGCAGGCTCCAGCATGCCGCGCAGCACCGCTAGCTGCGCCATCTGGCCGTCCACCACGACATCGATATCGGCGTCCGACAGAGGGGAGAGGCCCGGCATCACACGCAACGCCGTGCCGCGCAGCTTCGAGCGCACCGACAGCGCGTCCTTTTCGAGCACCCAGTGGGTGGTGGCCAGAAGGCCCGCCGGCACGGTGACGCGCACGCTCGTTTCCTCGGCCGTGCCGCCCGCCATGTTGTCGGCGACCCAGTCGCGCACATGCGGGTTCGAGGCGCGCGGCCAGAGCTGAAGCGCCGTCGCGATAGGCATCTTGCCGGCGCGGAGGTCGAGGGAAATGGCCGGCGAGGCGCCGGCGAAGGCCACCTGCCCCGAGAGGCTGGCAAGCGGATCGCCGCCCTGATCGACCGTCAGCCGCTCGATGCTCAGCGTCCGTGGACCGGGATCGAAGACGAAGCGCGCGTCGCGGACGTTGATCGGCACCGCCGGCTCGTGCGGGTTGAGCGCGGAGGTGACCGCCTTGACGTTGGAGACCTCGACGACGAGCGGCTCGCCGACCTTGGCAGGCGGCGTGACGAGCCCGTTCAGCTCGGCGCGGTTGTGGCCGGAGACGACCGCGACGCGGTCGACGACGAGGCCACGATCGCCCGCCTGCCAGTGAACATCGGCCGCGAGTTCGTCGATGACCACGCGCATGGCCGTGTCGTTGAGGTCGCCGACCTCGCCGCGACCGAGATTGACGCGCCCCGAAAAGCCAGACGGGTCGCCGGAAGCGTCGAGAACGGCCTGCAGCGCGCCGGAGATCGGCGTGTCCGCGTAGAAGACCTGCGGTCCCTGGACGGCGAGGCTCAGATCGCGCGGCGACATGCCGGTCATGGTCACGTCGATCCGCCGCCGGCCCTCGGTGTCGCGCGGGGTCACCATCGCCGTCGAGGTCCAGCGTGCCCCCGATCCCGAAGCGTCGATGCCGAGCGAAAGGCCGCCCTGCTGCGGCGCGGTCAGGTCGAAATCGATGCCGGCGAAGACGAAGCGCTTGCCGGACCGCACGTCGTCGATGATCACCGTGCCGTTGCGCAGGCCAAGGCCGGTCAGCCGATGGCCGTCGAGGCCCGAGCGTTCGAAAATGTCGAGCCAGATGCCGAGGCGGCGGAACGGCGAGAGTTCCGGCTCCGGTAGCGTGGAGGTGAGTTCCGCCTGCGGCTGCTGCGCGGGCTGCGGCGGCGCCTGATCCTCGGGCGCCGGTGCCCGGAAGCGCCCGGCGGCAAAAGCGATCTGGCCGTCCTCGCCAAGCTTCAGCGCCACGGAGGCGCCGACCATATCGACCCGGCGTATGGCCGGGCGGCCGAGGAGCGGCAACCCGTCAAGCGCAAGAGCGATCCGCGGCATGGAGGCGACGCGGCGCCCGTCGACGTCCTTGATGACGACGTCGCGCGCCTCGATCTCGACCCGGCCCTGCGCGTCCCGCGCGGCGACCGCCGAACCGATGCTCACCGACCGGCCGTCGCCGAGCTGTTCGGACAGCGAGCGCGCGATCCACGGCGTCAGCATGTCGAGGCCGACGCCGCTGCCGACGCGCATCTGCCAGACAAGGACGAGGATCGGCGTCGAGATCAGCAGAACCAGCGCGGCCACGACGCCCACCGACCAGCGCCGGCGCGTCGACCAGCAGGAAACCGGACCGCCGCAGAGGGACAGGAGGAAGGCGGGAATGCGGCGGTTGGCCCAGCGGGGACCGAAGCGGCGTGCTGCAACCTCATCCGCCGAACAAGCAGACGCGGGACCACGGCCCTGATCGGCGCGCCATTCCATCCTTTGGTCGTCCCCCGCCTCGCTGGGCTCTCCGGCCCGGAACCATCACCTCACGGCGCCCAAACGCCGACATGAAACTCGCGGCGCCCAAACGCCGACACTGCAAACTGCCCGCTCCCGTCTTAACCGTCCGTTAGGCAGGAAAACGCAGGCGCCGCCTCATCCGAGGCTTATAGGCCATCGGCTGGACGAATCCACGCCGGGCACCCACGATCCTCGACGGAAAATCGGAACCGCTCTGCTAGGGACGGAAACATCCCTCACAAAGCCGACGAAAGGAAGGCGTGAATGTCGTTGGAAACAGGCGATGAGGCCCCCGCCTTCGCCCTGCCCGGTCCTGCCGGCGCGACCGTGCGGCTGGCGGATTTCAAGGGCCACAAGGTCGCCCTGTTCTTCTATCCGAAGGCGAATACGAGCCTCTGCATCGCCGAGGCGCAGGATTTCGAGCGACTGGCCGGCGCCTTCGCGGAGGCCGGAACGGCGGTGGTCGGCGTGTCGCGCGACCCGATGAAGGCGGTCGACAAGTTCCGCGAGAAGCAAGGTCTCAGCCTGCCGCTCGCGACGGACGAGGATGGCCGCATGCTGGAAGCCTATGGCGTATGGGTCGAGAAGACGCTGTACGGCCATCGCTTCATGGGTGTCGAGCGGGCGACCTTCCTTATCGACGCGAAGGGCCGCGTCGCCCGCATCTGGCGCAAGGTTCGCGTCAAGGGCCATGCCGAGGAGGTGCTGGAGGCGGCGAAGGCTCTGTGATTCCAGCGGGCACGGTTCGTTAACCTTAATCGGCGGTAATGCGGCGTCCCGTTCGCGTACGGATGTCCGCCGATGTCGCATCAGGCCCACCGATACAACCGAGCCCAGCTCGCGCAGGAAGCCAACCAACGCGCGCAGGTGCCCGCGGGCGCGCTGACGCTGGCCTGGCGTTCCAAGGGCGCGACCCGCACCACCTCCCTTTCCATGGGCCTGGTCGCCAGCCTCGGCGTGCTCGGCGCAGCGCTGAGCGTCTGGGGCGTCGCGGTCACCAGCTATCTCGCCTTCAAGGACGATATCGTCGGCGGTTTGATGAGCCGGCAGGCCGCCGTCCAGCATGGCTACGAGGACCGCATCCGCGACCTGCGCGGTCAGCTCGACATGCTCACCAGCCGCCATCTCGTCCTCCAGAACGAGATGGACCGGCGCGTCGATCAGGTGGCCCGCCGTCAGGCGCTGCTGGAGACCCGCCAGTCGATCGTCGCTTCCCTCAGCGAGCAATCCGGGCCGGCCCGCCCCTCCCCGCGGTCCACCGCGACGGCGCCCGCCGCCGCCCCGATCCCGCCGTCGCGGCCCGGCGATACCGTCCGCCTCGCGCCGCCGGCCGAGCGCCATTCCCGTCTGGAATCGCGTCCCGCCCCGGCCGAATTCGCGGCGGCGCACAGTTTCGCGCTCGCTTCCGCGCCCGGGCGGCACGACACGATCGGCCGCGTCGAGCATTCGCTCGAACGCGTCGAGCAGCAGCAGCAGGCGGCGCTTCAGGCGCTGGAGACGCGCACCGAGCGCCGCGCGCGGCGCATCCGCTCCGTGCTCACCGATCTCGGACTCGGCGAGGCGCGGATCGCGCGCGCGCCGGCCGCCTCGACCGCCGGCACCGGCGGGCCGCTGATCCCGATCCCGCCGCCCTCGCCCGAGGCCTCGGCCTTCGAGCGGCAGGTCTTCCGCGTCCAGAGCGTCCTGCGCGAGCAGGACCGTCTGACCCAGATCGTCGGCCAGATCCCGCTCGGCCGGCCCCACGCCGGCGAGCTCGAGCTTTCCTCCGGCTTCGGCGCGCGGCTCGACCCGTTCCTGCGCTCCTGGGCCATGCATTCCGGCATCGACTTCCGTGGCGCGACCGGCGAGCCGGTCTTCGCGTCGGGCGGCGGCCGGGTGAGCCATGCCGGCTCCATGGGCGGCTATGGCCTGATGGTCGAGATCGATCACGGCAACGGCCTGTCGACCCGCTATGCCCATCTCTCCCGCATCGAAACGAAAGAAGGCGAGACGGTTCGCGCCGGCCACCGGATCGGCCGCGTCGGCTCGACCGGGCGCTCGACGGGGCCGCACCTGCATTACGAAACCCGCATCAACGGCGATGCGATCGATCCGATGCGCTTCGTGCGCGCGGGCCTGCGCCTGGCCGAGGCCGACTGACCGGCGGCTGCGCCGCAGGCATCCCGCCGGGCCAATACACGTGCATGTCGTCCGACGGGCCGCCGTCGCCAGCGTAATCGAGGAGACAAATCCGTGGCGGATCTGTTCATCGCCTGCCGTCGCGCCGACAAGGAACGCGCCGACACCCTCCGCAAGGCCTTCGCCGCGCTCGACATCGCGGTTGCGCCCGATATCGAGCCCAAGGCCCGCGGCGGCGCCAAGGCCATCCGTGACGCGCTGGTCGGCGCGCGCGCCGTGCTGGTGCTCTGGCCCGCCGCCGTGCTGGATCCGACCGAGAACCATGCCGGCCTCATCGGTCAGGCGCGCGCCGCACAAGAGCGGGGCAAGCTGGTCGCTGCCCGGCTCGAGCCCTTCGCCACCGAGCGCCTGGAGGCGCCCTTCGGGCTGTTGCCCGCCCCTGATATGAGCGCCTGGTTCGCGGACGCGGCCACGCCCGAGGGCAAGGCGGCCTGGACGCAGCTTCTCGGTCTCGTGGGAACCGCGCTGGGCCGGCCGGGGCTCGCCGTCCTTGCGGCAGCCATCGCAGACGATGCCGGCAAGGCGGACGAACCGGCGCAGCGCGACTTTGCCCGCAAGTTTCCGGACGATGCGGCATCGGTCGCAATCTGGGCCCGGTTCGAGAGCGCCGAGCGCGAACGATTCGCCGCCGAGTTCCGCAAGGCGCACAGCGTGCTGATCGAGCGTGGGCAGGCTGCGCAGGACCGCCTGAAGGCGACGCTGGAAGGCTTCACCGGCTACCTGACGGCCGTGCGCGCCGGCAAGGCCGCGACCCCGCCGGACCCGAAGGAAGCGATCGCCGACGGCGCCGCGGCGCTGCGCGAGAGCGTCGCGCGGCTCTCGGCCGACAATGAGCGGCTGCAGACGGCGATGGAGAAGTCCAGAACTGCGCAGCTCGCCGCGGCAAAGGCCACCGGTCGGCTGCCGTTGCGCTGGGCCGGCATATCGGCCGCTGCCTTCCTCGTCGGCTCGGTTGCGGCCGCCGGCCTCACTGAGTTCGGCGGCCCCCTGCGCGGCGATTCCCACCCGCGGATCGCCGAGCTTTCCCGCCTAGCCCATGAGCGCGCCGAACTGGCGCAGGCGTCGACGGCCGAACTCCCGCGCCTGCGCGAGGCCACCCGCACGGCGTCGCGGCGCGCCGAGACGGCCGAGGCGAACCTGCGCGTTGCGCGCACCCAGCTCGCCCATACCCAGACCGAACTGATCCAGCGCCAGAATCAGGCAGCCGAGGCCGGCAACCAGATGCGCCGCGCGCAGGCCGAGCTCCAGACCGCACAACAGGCGAGCCAGGTGGCGGCGCAGACCGCCGAGCAGCGCATCCAGGAGGCGATCAACCGCGCCAATACCGCGGAGATCGAGGCGCGCGGCCTGCGCGAGGCGCAGACGGCCGCCGCCCAATCTGCTCCGGAGCGCGAAGTGACCGGCTCGGTGACGCCGCGCTCCCCTGCCGCCGAGCAGGCACAGGCCGGGCCGGTGACCGCTCAACCGCCTGCCCAGCAGAATGAAACGACCGGCTCGATCCCGCCGGCACCGCCGGCCGACGGGCCCTACCGCCATCGCCGCGACCGCTGGTCCTTCGCCATCGGTCCCGACTTCCGCCTCGAGAGCGACAACGACCTGCCGGGTCCGGTGAACACGGTGCTGGTTCACGAACGCAATCCCGACGCCGTGGTGGTGATCAGCGCCAACAACGCCGGACAGCTGGGCGCCTGCACGGCGCAGGCCTGGTACTACGAGGCCATCGTCGAAGGCCCGCGCCAGCGCCGCGGACAGGTCATGAGCGATGCGGGCCTGCCGCCCCATCCCGGCAGCTTCCGCGGCTTCACCGTGTCCGGGCGGGGCGTGCTGCACGGCGAGCGGTTCCGCACCGATCTCGACTATTACGACATCGTCGCGCAGAGCCGGAACGAACCGGGCGTCGTCTACCTGATCCAGGCCCGCTACCCGCGCGCCATGGCGCGGGAGATGGTCCGCAACGTCAACGAATTGTGGCGCTCGTTCCAGATTTCCGGCCCGCGCGCCTATCCGACGCGGTGCTGAGAGCAGTCGCAATCTGCCAAGCCGCAAAGCAGAAAGGCCGCCCGAGGGCGGCCTTTCGCATTCAGGCCGAACCTTGAAATCAATAACGGGCGACGACCGCCGACGGGCCGGTCGAGAACAGATAGTTCACGCCGAGGCGGAATTTGTGCTCCTGCAGGCTGACCGGCGGGCTGGCGCCCAACCCGGGGGCGATGAAGGATTTGCTGCCGTAGTTGGCATAGAGATATTCGCCGCGCACCGTCCAGTTCGGCGTCACCGCATATTCCACGCCGGCGCCGAGCGTCCAGCCGACGCGGGTCTGCGACAGGCTGACGGCCGGTATCGTCTGGGCGAATCCGAAATCGGCGAAGGCCACACCGCCGGTCACGTAGAGAAGTGCCCGATCGACCGCGACACCGGCGCGAGCCCGAACCGAGCCATCCCACCGCGTCCGCCAGGTAGCGGTGCTGCCGAAGGCGGTGGCGCTGCGCGAGACGCCGATATAGCCGAAATCGGCCTCGGCACCGAGGACGAAATTGTTGATCTGGTAGTTGTAACCGATCTGCGCGCCGCCAACGAAGCCGGCAGCGCTGCCGGGCAGGATGCCGCCGGTGAGAGCCGCCCAGTTGGTGTTGGCGAAGCCGACACCGGCGTTCAAGCCGAGATAGAAGCCGCTCCAGCCGAAGACCGGCGCCACGATCGCGGCTGCGACCGGGCCGCGAGCCACGCCAAGATCAGCCGACTGCGCGCCGCCCGTCATCGCCGCGATCGCAACCGCGGTCATCAGTATCTTTCTCATGCGAAATCCCCAGCGCACGTTGATCGCAGCGTGTTTGGCCACCGCATGTTTCTGAATTGTGGCAACCTCGCCACAATTCAGCGGGAGGCATGAGACCGTTGCAGCGATGCAACTATCGCGTGAGGCGGCGGTCCGGTCGCTGGGAGAAGTTGGCGGCAAGGACAGCGGGACGACAAAAAGGCCGCCCGATGGGCGGCCTTTTGCATTGAGGCTCAGATCGGCCCGATCAGTAGCGGGCGACGACCGCCGAGGGGCCGGTCGAGAACAGGTAGCTCACGCCGAGCCGCACGGTGTGGGTCGTGGTCTTCGTCTGGTATCCCGCAGCGCCGGAAACCGGCAGAGCGCCAGGGAAGTTCGGCGAGCTCGAGCGACCGAAGTCCGTGTAGCGGTACTCGATGTGAGCCGTCCAATTCGGCGTGAAGGCGTATTCGACGCCGCCACCGAGCGTCCAGCCAGCGCGGGTACGATTGAAGCTGTCAACCAGACCGCCGCTGTTGGTCCAGTAGTTGATGCCGCCAAAGGCGAGACCACCGGTGGCGTAGATCAGGGCGCGGTCGAAGGCGATGCCGGCGCGAGCGCGAAGCGAACCCTGCCAGTTGACCCGGGCTCCGTCGATCGCGCCGCCGACGCCTGCGTCATTGCCCGAAATGCCAGCCGCCTCGATGTCGGCGACCACGCCGAGCACGAAATTGTTGATCTGGTAGTTGTAGCCGAGATGGACACCCCCGAGCAGGCCGCTCGAGTTGTAGGAGTTGATGAAGCCACCCGTGTTCTCGCGGGTGTTACGTCCCCATCCGTAGCCGATCTGGGCGCCGACGAAGACGCCGGACCAGTTGAACACCGGAGCGATGACGGCGGCGGCGACCGGGCCGCGGGCGACACCGAGGTCGGCAGCCTGGGCGCCGGAGGCAAGGGCCGCAACTGCGACACTGGCAAGCAGGAACTTCTTCATGGCACGACTCTCCGATGGATGCGCTGTTGTTATGAGCACGAGTTACCCTTCGGAATGTTTCTGAATTGTGGCGAACCGCCTTGTTTTGCCGCATACCGACGGACTGTCGCGCGAATGCAACATTCCGCACCGCGCCCGGCAGCGGTCAAGACGTGCCACTGTCATGCGGCGAACAAAAAGGCCGCCCGATGGGCGGCCTTTCGCACTCAGGCCGAAGCCTGAAGTCAGTAACGGGCGACAACCGCCGAGGGGCCGGTCGAGAACAGGTAGCTCACGCCGAGGCGCAGGCTGTGCGAGCGCGGATTTTGGCGATAGCTGAGGCCCGGGAAGGCCACGAGGCTCGCATTGGAGAACGAGCCGTAGTCCGAGTAGCGATACTCGGCGCGGGCGGTCCAGTTCGGAGTGAAGGCATATTCGACGCCGGCGCCGATGGTCCAGCCGGCGCGCGTCCGGGTGAAGTTCTCGATCACGGCCGGGGTGAAGTAGCCATGGCGGAACTGTGCGACCGCAAGACCGCCGGTGACGTAGAACAGGGCGCGATCGACAGCGAAGCCGGCGCGCCCGCGCAGCGAGCCCTGCCAGTTCGAGCGAAAACGCGTTCCCGTGCCGAAGCCCGCATTGGTGTAGCCACCGCTGGCGCCCGAGGCCTCAATGTCCGCCTCGAGGCCGAGCACGAACTGGTTTAACTGGTAGTTGAAGCCGGCATGAACACCACCAGTGATGCCGCTGGCGGTGAAGCTCTGCGAGAAGCCGGTCAAGACGCCGGTGGCAGTCACGAACTCGGTCGTCCGGTCGTTGTACCAGACGCCTCCGATCTGGCCGCCGAGATAGAACCCGGTCCAGTTGAACACCGGGGCAACCACTGCGGCGGCAACCGGACCGCGGGCAACGCCGAGGTCGGCTGCCTGCGCGCCGGAGGCAAGAGCAGCCACGGCGACACCCGCAAACAGGAACTTCTTCATGGCACGACTCTCCGATGGATGTGCTGTTGTTATGAGCACGAATTACCCTTCGGAATGTTTCTGAATTGTGGCGCAATGCCGCACATGGGCCACCGTTTTGCCCGGTGTTGCCCTGTTGCAACAAAATCACGCCAGGGGCCTACCATATTACCCCGCGAGAAGTATCCCGTTAAGGAATCAGCAAAAAGGGCCGCTTCCGGGAAGCGACCCTGTCACTTTCAGCAACACTTTCCGCGTCAGTCGACGTCGTCGGTGTCGCCCGCCTTGGTGCCGTAGGCCTTCATGGCGAGGGTCGCCTCCATGAAGCCGTCGAGATCGCCGTCCAGCACATCCGAGGGCACGCCCGACGTCTTTCCCGTCCGCAGGTCCTTCACGAGCTGATAGGGCTGCAGCACGTAGGAGCGGATCTGGTGGCCCCAGCCGATATCGGTCTTGGCGGCGAAATCGGCGGCGGCGGCCGCCTCGCGAATCTTCAGTTCGCGCTCGTAGAGCTTGGCGCGCAGCATCTGCCAGGCGACCGCGCGGTTGGCGTGCTGCGAGCGCGAGCCTTCCGAGACCACCATGACGCCGGTCGGATTGTGGACGAGGCGCACGGCCGATTCGGTCTTGTTGACGTGCTGGCCGCCCGCGCCGCCGGACCGCATGGTGTCGACGCGCACGTCGCTCTCGTTGATCTGGATGTCGATCTTGTCGTCGACCACCGGATAGACGGTGATCGAGGAGAACGAGGTGTGGCGACGGGCGTTCGAATCGAAGGGCGAGATGCGGACGAGGCGATGGACGCCTGCCTCCGTCTTCAGCCAGCCATAGGCGTTGTGGCCCTTGATCAGCATGGTGGTCGACTTGATGCCGGCCTCTTCGCCCTGGCTTTCCTCGACCACTTCGACCTTGTAGCCGCGCCGCTCGGCCCAGCGCGTATACATGCGCATGAGCATGAGCGCCCAGTCCTGGCTCTCGGTGCCGCCGGCCCCGGCATGGACTTCGAGATAGCTGTCGTTGGAATCGGCCTCGCCCGACAGCAGCGCCTCGAGCTGGAGGCGCTCGGCCCTGACGCGCGCGGCCTCGAGCGCCTTGGCGGCCTCGTTCAGCGTCGCTTCGTCATCCTCGGCCTCGGCGAGTTCGGCGAGTTCGAGATTGTCCGAGAGGTCGCGATTGATCTCGGTCAGGGCGGTCATGCTGGCGTCGAGCGCATTGCGCTCCTGCATGACCTTCTGGGCCTTGTCGGGATCGTTCCAGAGGTCGTTGGATTCGGCGAGGGCGTTCAGTTCGGCGAGGCGTTTGACGGAGACATCCCAGTCAAAGATGCCTCCTCAGGAGTCCGACCGACTCCTTGATGGCCTCGGCCGTGGCGACGATGTCGGCACGCATGGGGCACTTCCCTTCGGGGTTTCAAAAGAGCGCGCACCCTAGTCGCGGAGGGCGGCGTGTCAACCGCGCCACGGTTTGTCCGGCGAGCTGCAATCCCCGCGGGCAGGTGCAATTGACTTCTCTTATAAGTTGTATTCAATCGCGCCTGCAACCACTCCTTGGGGGAACGGCACATGACGCATTTTCGAACGCTTCTCGCCGCATGCAGCCTCGCATTGATCGCATCCTCATCCCTGCCGTTGCCGGCCGATGCACAAACTGCCAATCGTCCAACACAGGACGACGCCGGCACTATCCAGAATATCAAGGAACGGGCGCAGCGCCTCAGATCGCGGTTGCGCATCATCGGCGGGGTGCCGGCCGCCGAGGGCGAAATCCCCTGGCAGGCCGCCCTGCTGTGGACAGCTCCCGGCGACACCACCCCCGCAACCGAGCGCTTCTTCTGCGGCGGCTCGTTCATCTCCCGGCGATGGGTGCTGACCGCCGGCCATTGCGTCCAGTACATGATCGGCGCGGCGCAGTATCATCAGGTCGGCGGCGGCAGCGTCGATCTGCTGGGCAGCGGCATGAAATTCTACCGCATCACCGATATCGTCATTCACCCACGCTACAATGGGGAAGCGATCGACTACGACTACGCTCTCATCCGCATCGATTCCGATTTTCCCGGCACCTTTATCGAGGTTGTCCGATCCTCCGACAGTTCATCGGTGACGCCGGGAACGATCTCGACCGTGTCCGGCTGGGGCGTCGATGCCAGCGGGAACGGACAGCGGCGATTGCGCAAGGTCGACGTGCCCATCGTCGCGCGGGCGACCTGCAATTCCGCCAACTGGTACGACGGCCTGATCACCGACCGCATGTTCTGCGCCGGCGTCAAGGACAAGGATAGCTGCCAGGGCGACAGCGGCGGGCCGCTGACGATCGCCTTTGCAGGGGTACGCCGCCTCGTCGGAGAGGTGAGCTGGGGCGAAGGATGCGCGCTGGAGAACCGGCCGGGCGTCTATTCGCGCAATCTGGTCGTGCTCGACTGGATCAAGGCGAACGCAAGATGACGCCTATCCCGGCGACCCGCTCTGCGAGGGTCGCCGGGCGCAGGCTGGATGGCACGGTGGATCCCCTCGCGATGACGTGGAGAGTTCAAGCCCCGCGGGCGTAAACCTGCCGGCCGAACAGGCTCGCGACCAGATCGACCAGCAGCAGGGCGCTCTTGCCCCGTTCGTCGAGGAAGGGGTTGAGCTCGACCACGTCGAGCGAGCCGACGAGGCCCGAATCGTGAAGCAGTTCCATGATCAGGTGCGCCTCCCGCCAGGTGGCGCCGCCGGGAACGGTCGTGCCGACGCCGGGCGCGAGCGCGGGATCGAGGAAATCGACGTCCAGGCTGACGTGCAGATGTCCGCCGGCCGCTGCGACGCGCTCGATCACGCGGCGGATCAGGACGGCGACGCCGAACTCGTCGACGAGGCGCATGTCGATGACCTCGATGCCGCGCGAGCGCAGGAGGTCGCGCTCGGCGCGGTCGATGGAGCGGATGCCGAACAGGGTGAGGTTGCGCGGATCGATCGAGCCGTGAGGCTCGTCGCCCATGACCGCCCCAAGACCCGGCTCGCGGGTCAGCATGGCGGCGGACATGCCGTGCATGTTGCCGGAGGGCGAGGTCGTGGGCGTGTTGAAGTCGGCATGGGCGTCGAGCCAGAGCACGAAAAGCGGCCGGCCGATCTCCGCGCAATGGCGCGCGATGCCAGAGACCGAGCCCATGGACAACGCGTGATCGCCGCCGATGACGATCGGCAGGCGGCCGCCACCGAGCGCCGCGTGGGTCTCGCGCGCGATCAGGCGCGACCAGCCGGCGATCTCGCCGAAATTGCGGGCATTGACGAGGCCGGGCGGCGGCGCGGGCAGAACGGCAGGCAGCGCGAGGTCGCCGCGGTCCCCGACCGCGCAGCCGAGTTCGCGGAGCGCCGGGATGAGGCCGGCGGTGCGCAGCATGCGAGGCCCCATGGCGCAGCCGAGCATGCCGGCGCCCGCCTCGACCGGCGCGCCGATGACCGTCAAAGACGCTTGTCCGCCCGCCTGCATCATCGAACCCGTCCTTTTCGCAATCGGTTGTTTACCGCCTCGGCAGGCCGCCGGGGAACCTGACGCACCGTCACATGAACCGTTAGGGAATCGCGCGTTAGGTCCGCTGCAATTTGATGAGGTTTTGCATGTATCGCGTCCTGACCTGCCTTGCCGTCGAGCACAACTGGTGGCTCGTGGCAACGGCCGCCGTGATCTGCCTGCTGTCAAGCTATACGGTGATCGACATCGGCCGGCATGCGCGGGCGGCGCGCGGCGCGGCGCGGCTGACCTGGATCGGCGCGGCCGGAACGGCAGCTGGCTTCGGCATCTGGGCGACGCATTTCATCGCCATGCTGGCTTACGATCCCGGCGTGGTCATCGGCTACGACATGGCGGCGACCTTCGCCTCGCTCTTGGTAGCCATCCTCGTCACGACGGCCGGCCTTACCGTCGCAATCCTCTGGGTCTCGCGCTGGTCGGTGCCGGTCGGCGGCGGCATCGTCGGGCTCGGCGTCTCCTCGATGCACTATCTGGGCATGGCGGCGGTCCAGATTCCGGGTCGCATCACCTGGGCGCCCGAACTGGTCGCCGCCTCGGTCCTTCTCGGCGTCGCGCTCGCGGCCGCGGCGCTGGTCGTCGCCCGCCGCCGGCAGGACGTTGTCGGCGCCCTGCATGGCACGGCGATCCTGACGCTGGCGATCTGCTCGCTGCATTTCACCGGTATGGGCGCCATCACGATCGTTCCCGATCCGTCCGTCGCGGTTGCTGCCTCGATCATCGCGCCGCAGCGCCTTGCCGCCGGCATTTCGGTGGTCGCAGGGCTGCTGATCGGCCTTGCCCTGTTCACGGCGCTGATGAGCCGCCGCGCCCGGACCACGCAGGCCGCCAGCGAGCGCCTGTTCCGCATCCTGGTCGAGGGCGTGACCGACTACGCCATCTATCTCCTGAACCCCGACGGAACGGTGGCCAACTGGAACGAGGGCGCGCGCCGCGCCAAGGGATATGCGGCCGAGGAGATCGTCGGCCGGCATTTCGCCTGTTTCCACACCGAGAGCGACCGCGCAGCGGCCAAGCCGCAGACGGCGCTCGAGACGGCACTGGCCGAAGGTCGCTTCGAGGGCGAGGGCTGGCGGCTGCGCAAGGACGGCTCGCGCTTCTGGGCGCATGTGGTGATCGATCCGATCCGCGACGACGCCGGCAAGCTGATCGGCTTCGCCAAGATCACCCGCGATATCACCGCGCAGAAGGCCGACCGCATCCGCATTCAGGAGACGGGGCGGCGGCTCGACCTCGCGCTCTCCAACATGACGCAGGGCCTCTGCCTGTTCGATCAGGGCCACCAGCTCGTGCTGTTCAACAAGCGCCTCGCCGAGATATTCGGCCTGCCGGAAGGCCGCCTCGCCACCGGCATGAGCTTCGAGCAGTTCCTCGCGGCCATCGCGGGATCCGAGGATCAGGCGCGGGCCATGCACGACCGCCACGGCGTCCTCGCGGAGAGGCTCGAGCCGGGCATGGTCACCGAGGAATTCGGCGAGGGGCGCATTATCGCCTTCGCCCATCGCCCGATCGGCGATGGCTCCTGGGTCACGACCTGCGAGGACGTGACAGAACGCCGCCGTTCCGAGGCCAGGATCGCCCATATGGCGCGTCACGACGCGCTTACCGGCCTGCCCAACCGCATTGCCTTCAACGACCATCTCGACGCGGCCATGGCCGGCGTGAAACCCGGCGAGAAGGTGGCCGTGTTCGGCATCGATCTCGACCGGTTCAAGGAGATCAACGACCTGCGCGGCCACGCGGCGGGCGACATCGTCCTGCGCACGCTGTCAGAGCGCATGTCGGCGACCCTCCAGGCCGGCGAGTTCGTTGCAAGGTTCGGCGGCGACGAGTTCGCCGCGGTGAAGGCTTATGCGGCGGACGATGACCTGATGGATTTCGTCCAGCGGATCGAAGCCTGCCTGTTCGGCCGCATGGTCATCGACGGTTTCGAGATCATGCCGGGCGCCTCGATGGGAATTGCGCTGTTCCCGGACGATGCGGTCGAGCACGACCAGCTCGTCAGCAATGCCGATCTCGCCATGTATCGCGCCAAGGCCAGCATCAGCGAGACCGTGTGCTTCTACGAGGCACGGATGGACGAGGCGGTGCGGATCCGCCGCTCGCTCGCCAAGGAGCTCTGGGACGGCATCGAGAAGAACCAGTTCAGCCTCTATTACCAGGTGCAGAAATCCGTCTCGACGGGCGAGACCACCGGCTACGAGGTGCTGCTGCGCTGGCACCACCCGGCGCGGGGCCTGGTGTCCCCGGCGGAGTTCATCCCGATCGCCGAGGAATGCGGCGCGATCCTGCCGCTCGGCGAATGGGTGCTGCGGACGGCCTGCGAGGAAGCGGCGCACTGGCCCCATCCCTACAAGATCGCGGTCAACCTCTCCGCGGTGCAGATCGGCCATGGCGACTTCATCGCCATTCTCTCCGGTGCGCTGGAGCGCAGCGGCCTCGATCCGGCCCGGCTGGAGCTGGAGATCACCGAGTCGACGATCATCGCCGACAAGGAGCGGGCGCTGCACATGCTGCGCCGGATCAAGGCGCTCGGCGTCACCGTCGCCATCGATGATTTCGGCACCGGCTATTCGTCGCTGGAGACGCTGCGGGCCTTCCCGTTCGACAAGATCAAGCTCGACCGGACCTTCATGACCGAGGTCGAGACGAGCCAGCAGGCCAAGGCGATCATCCGCGCGATCCTGGCGCTCGGCCGCAGCCTGGAGGTGCCGGTGCTGGCGGAGGGCGTCGAGACCGCCGACCAGCTGGCCCTGCTCGCGCGGGAAGGCTGCGACGAGGCGCAGGGCTACCTGCTCGGCCGGCCGCGCCCGCACTCCGCCATCAAGGAACTGAAAGCCGCCGCCCCCGTGCCGACGCTGGTCCCGGCCATGGACATGGCGTTCGACCACCCGCGGGCTGCCGTGGGCTGAACCGGCGGATGGCTGTGGCCATGGCCCGGCCTTTCGCGGGACGATAGTGCCCTCGCGAAGGGAGCCGCCCATGACAAGCCTCAGCCGCATGCTCGCCATCCTCGGTCTTCTCTCGACCGGGGCCGTCGCGGGCCTGTTCTACGCGTACTGGTGCTCGGTGATGATCGCGCTCGACCGGGTCCGGCCGGAGGCCGCGATCAAGGCGATGCAGACGATCAACGTCGCCATCATCAACCCGCTGTTCTTCGCCACGTTCTTCGGGACGCTGGTCCTGCTGCCGCTGGCGGCGCTGACCGCATGGCACTCGGGCGCGATGGCAAGCGCAGGCTGGCTCGCCGCCGCCTTCGTCGTCTATGCCGCCGGCACGTTCGGCGTAACCATCGCCTTCAACGTGCCGCTCAACGACGCGCTGGAGCGGCTGAAGGATGCCTCGGCCGACCCCGCCGCCGACTGGCGCGCCTTCGCCGAGCCCTGGAACCGCTGGAACGCGGTGCGCATGTGGGCGGGGTTCGCGGCGACCGCGCTCGCAGCCGCCGCGCTGATCGCCGACGGGCGGCCGTAGCGTAATCTTCCCAAGATTGCATTCCCCAACGGAATGATCCCACCCTGACCGGAGCCATGGGGAGGTGGGGTCATGTCGAAACATTCTCGCTGCCTGACGCTCCTTGTCGCGATTCTCGTCGCCGGCTGGTCTCTTCCGGCCGTGGCGCAGGGCAGCGGCCTGACGCCCGATATTGCGCGCGCGGTCAATCTGCAGATGCGCGGCGGACAGGCCATCGACAGCTGCGGCGGGCGCGTCACGCCGCGGATTCAGCGTGTCGACCTCAACGGTGACGGCACGGAGGAAGTCTTCGTGGTCATCCCGGGCACCTGCGAAGGCGGCCGGGCAGGTGCCTACCTGACGCTTCTCGTTCGCGCCCCCGGGGGCGGCTGGTCGAACAATCTCGGCTTTCCCGCCGGTGGCTACCGCATCCTGCCGCGCAAGCGCGGCGGCTATCCCGACATCGAGATCGAGATGCCCGGCCCCTGCGCACCGGTATGGGGCTGGAACGGACAACGCTACCACCTCGTGCGCCGCTGCCCGTAATGGCCGCGCGACCCGCCGGATTCCAGTGGATTGACGACCGGCCGGCCTTTTCGCCCCGCCTTTCGCCGGCATAGCATCCCGCCCCGGCGCCGCCGCCGGCTCTCACCACGCTGAGTCGGGCCGCGCCGCAACCGATGCCAGGCTGGGGAGCGGATCATGGCGGACGGCTATTTCCCGAAATGGACGGAGAAGACATCGGGCGTGGTGATGCCCGAGGAGCGGCTGCCGCTCGGCCAGACGGTGGTCATGGGCCTGCAGCACGTCGTCGCCATGTTCGGCGCGACGGTGCTGGCACCGATCCTGATGGGCTTCGACCCCAACGTCGCGATCCTGTTTTCCGGCATCGCGACGCTGCTCTTCTTCGTCATTACGGGCGGCCGTGTGCCGAGCTATCTCGGCTCGTCCTTCGCCTTCATCGGCCCGGTCCTGGCAGCCATCGGCGCGGGCGCCGCTGCGGGAGCCGCGCCCAATATCGGCGTCGCACTCGGCGGCATCATCGCGGCCGGCGCGCTCTACACGATCATCGGCCTCGTGGTCATGGCGGTCGGCCATGACTGGGTCGAGAAGGTCATGCCGCCGGTGGTGACCGGCGCCATCGTCGCGGCCATCGGGCTGGTGCTCGCGCCCATCGCCATTTCGATGGCCTCCGGCACGGGGGCGACCAGCCCAGACGGCTCGGCCTTCTCGCGCTGGATCGCACTGATCACCGTGGTCGCGGTCGGCCTGTTCGCGGTCTATGCGCCGGGCCTCTGGCGGCGCCTGCCGATCCTGCTCGGCGCGGTCGCCGGCTACATCATCTACCTCATCGCGGCGAACGGCATGGGCCTCGGCCCGGCCATCGATTTCTCGAAAGTGGCGGCAGCACCCCTGTTCGGCCTGCCGAAGTTCACCGCGCCGGTCTTCGACGCCAGGGCCATGGTGCTGATCGCACCGGTGGCCATCATCCTCGTCGCGGAGAATCTCGGCCACCTCAAGGGCATCGCGGCGATGACCGGGCGCAACCTCGACCCCTATATCGGCCGCGCCTTCGTCGGCGACGGCGTCGCGACCATGCTCTCGGGCTCGGCCGGCGGCACGGGCGTCACCACCTATGCCGAGAACATGGGCGTCATGGCGGTGACCAAGATCTTCTCGACGCTGATGTTCGTGGCGGCGGCGCTGATCGCGATCCTGCTCGGCTTCTCGCCGAAATTCGGCGCGCTGATCCTGACCATCCCCGTGCCGGTGCTCGGCGGCCTCGCCATCGTCGTGTTCGGCCTGATCGCCGCCACCGCAGGGCGCATCTGGGTGGAGAACAAGGTCGACTTCTCCAACCCGCGCAACCTGATCACGGTGGCCGTGGCACTGGTGCTGGGCGCTGGCAACTTCAAGCTGACGCTCGCCGGCTTCACGCTCGACGGCATCGGCACCGCGACCTTCGGGGCGATCATCCTCTACCACCTGCTGAGGGACCCGGTGGAGGAGTGAGGCCGGCTCCATCTTGACGAAACAGGCGGGCGGCACGAGAGATCGTTTCGCCCGCAACCATTTCGACGGGCCGGCAAGCAGCGTCCGAGGACACGTCATGATCAAGGACTTCCGCCCGGTTCCCCTGCCCGACTATCGCGAGATTCCCGTCGAGGAGATGCGCGCCCGCGCGACAAGTTTCTACGAGGCGATCCGCCGCCGCCACACCGTGCGCGACTTCTCCGACCGGCCGGTGCCGCGCGACATCATCGAGACCTGCCTGAAGGCTGCCGGAACCGCGCCCAACGGCGCCAACCACCAGCCCTGGCATTTCTGCGTCATCGGCGACATGGCGGTGAAGCGGCGCATCCGCGAGGCGGCCGAGGCCGAGGAGAAGGAGTTCTACGCGGGCAAGGCCGGGGAGGAATGGCTGAAGGCCCTCACACCCCTCGGCACCGACGCAGACAAGCCGTTCCTCGACACCGCGCCCTGGCTCATCGCCATATTCGGCGCGCGCAAGTCGGTGAGCGCCGACGGCGTGCTGCGGAAGAACTATTACGTACCTGAATCCGTGAACATCGCCGTCGGCTTCCTGATCGCCGCGCTGCATCAGGCGGGCCTTGCGACGCTGACCCATACGCCGGCCCCGATGGGGTTCCTCAACGAGATCTGCGGCCGGCCGGACGAGGAAAAGCCCTATATCCTGATGGTGGTCGGTTATCCTGCGGGGGATGCCACCATTCCCGCGCACGCCATGGAAAAGAAGCCGCTCGGGGAGATCGCGAGCTTCATCTGACGATCATCGCTCCGCTGGCGTGGGACGTCAGGCGCAAACATAAAGGGCGGCCCGTCGAGGCCGCCCTTTATGTTTCTCTCCATCCGAACTGGGTTCAGTAAAGCCCGCCCGTTCCCGTTCCGATGGCGCGGTTGCTCTCGCTCGACGGGCCACGGCTTGCGCCGGCGGCGGCCGAGTCGAACGGGTTGATGAGCTGGTAGCTGTCCGGCGGCGCGGTGCCCGGCTTGAACGCCTCGAGGATGGCGCCGGTGGAGCCCGCGCCCGCGCGCAGGCCCGTGCGCGGATCGATGCGGATCAGCTTGATGCCGGTCGGCACGCGGAACGGCACGGCCGGGCGGTCGGCGAGCGCCGCGCGCATGAAGTCCTGGAAGATCGGCACGGCGAGGCTGCCGCCCGTGGCGCTGCCGCCGAGGCTGCGCGGCGTGTCGTAGCCGACATAGACGCCGACCGCGAGATCCGGCGAGAAGCCGACGAACCAGGCGTCCTTGGCATCGTTGGTCGTGCCGGTCTTGCCGGCGATCGGCTTGTTGAGGGCGCGCAGCGAGGTCGCCGTGCCGCGCAGGACGACGCCCTCCATCATCGAGGTCATCTGGTAGGCCGTCATCGGGTCGAGCACCTGCTCGCGCCGGTCGACGAGGATCGGCTCGTCCTGGTTCTGCCAGCGCGGCGCGGTGCAGCCCTGGCACTGGCGGTCGTCGTGGCGGAAGATGGTCGCGCCGGTGCGGTCCTGGATGCGGTCGATGAGCGTCGGGCGGATGCGCCGGCCGCCATTGGCGAACATCGAATAGGCCGCGGTCATGCGCATCACGGTCGTCTCGCCCGAGCCGAGCGAATAGGACAGGAAGGACGGCATGTCGTCGTAGACGCCGAAGCGCTTGGCATATTCGGCGATCAGCGGCATGCCGACATCGTTGGCGAGGCGCACGGTCATGACGTTGCGCGAGCGCTCGATGCCGAAGCGCAGGGTCTGCGGCCCGTAGAACTGGCCGGAATAGTTCTCAGGCCGCCAGACCTCGCCATTGCCCACATTGAGCTCGAACGGCGCGTCCATGACCACGGTCGAGGGCGTGTAGCCGTTGTCGAGGGCCGCGGCGTAGACGAAGGGCTTGAACGAGGAGCCCGGCTGGCGGCGCGCCTGCGTCGAGCGGTTGAACTGGCTCTGGTCGAAGGAGAAGCCGCCGACCATGGCGAGCACGCGGCCGGTATAGGGGTCCATGGCGACGAGGCCGCCGGAGACTTCCGGAACCTGGCGCAGGCGGAACTGGCCGTCGCGCCCGGAGATCGGCTCGACATAGACGACGTCGCCGGCATTGAGCGTGCGGTTGACCGGCCGGCGCGTCCAGCGAACGCCGTCCGCGGTGATCAGGCCGATCTGGCGGGCCGACGATATCTGGCCCGACGCCTCGCGGGCGGGCTGGAGGCCGATGCGCGCGGTCTCGCCCTGAACGTCGATGACGACCGCGACGCGCCAGCCGACATCGTTCAGCGCGCGGATGTCCGCGAGTTTGGTGCCCCAGTCGCCGCGCATATCCTCGATGCGCGTCACCGGACCACGCCAGCCGCGCTGCTCGTCGAAGCGCATCAGGCCGGACGCCAGAGCCTGCCGGGCGGCGACCTGGAGCTTGGGATCGAGCGTGGTGCGGATCGACAGGCCGCCTTCCATCAGCTTCTTGTCGCCGAAGCGGTCGATCATCTCGCGGCGGACCTCCTCCGCGAAGAAATCGGCGGCGAAGGTCTGCTGGCGCGGCGAGCGCGGATTGACGGTCAGCGGCGTGCGGCGGGCGGCCTCGCCTTGCTCGGCGGTGATGTGGCCGTCCTCGACCATGCGCGAGATGACGTAATTGCGGCGCTCCAGCGCGCGGTCGCGGTTACGGAACGGGTGGAGCTGCGTCGGGCTCTTCGGCAGGGCGGCGAGATAGGCCGCCTCGGGGATGGTCAGTTCGTGGACCGACTTGTCGAAATAGACCAGCGCGGCGGCGGCGACGCCATAGGCGCCGTAACCCGGGATGACGAAGCCGAGATAGATTTCATTCAGGTAGAGCTCGAGGATCTGGTCCTTGGTGAAGGCCGATTCCATGCGCATCGCGATCAGCGCTTCGCGGATCTTGCGGTCGACCGTCTGCTCGCCGGACAGGAGGAAGTTCTTCGCCACCTGCTGGGTAATGGTCGAGGCGCCCTGCGGGCGGCGGTTGGAGCCGCGATTCTGGAAGTTGGTCAGTGCGGCGCGCGCGATGCCGGTGAAGTCGATGCCGTTGTGGTGGTAGAAATTCTTGTCCTCGGCCGACAGGAAGGCCTGGACGACGAGCTTCGGCACGGCCTGGATCGGCAGGTAGAGGCGGCGCTCGCGCGCATATTCGGCCATGAGCTGGCCGTCCGAGGCGTGGACGCGGCTCATGATCGGCGGCTCGTAATTGCGCAGCGTGTTGTAGTCCGGCAGCTCCTTGGTGACCGCCACGACATAGACCGCGACGCCGGCGGCGCCGATCAGGAAAGCCACCGTTCCAAGGCCGAATGCCCAGCCAAAGAATCGAAGAACAAGCTTCATCCGGTCAATCCGCGCCTCTCGGGCAGCGCCTCTGGTCCCCGGGAAGTCACCCGATCAGGAGCGGGGCCGGGGACGCCCTGTCCTTATGCAAGTCGCCGAGCATATCACGACCGCACCGTTTCGCCCACTTGCCGCAGCGTCGGGGAGCGCCGTTTCGCCGCACGCTTGACGTGTGACTGTGGCGCAGATGTGTCCCGTGCAGGCGGGACAGGATGATTGTTCTAGCGCTGTGCTCCGGGGCGCACAGTGCCGATGCGCGGCGCGAAGAACTGGTCGACCGCCTTGGTGACTGAAACGGCCGTCCGGTCGCGCCAGATGGCCGAGGTGAGCATTTCGAGGTCCTGCCGCGAGGTGACGAAGCCGAGTTCGACGAGAACCGAGGGTATATCGTGGGCGCGCAGCACCTGGAAGCCGGCGGAGCGCAGCGGCAGCCGGTGCATGCGGGTGACGTGGCGCATTTCGCCCGCGAGCGTGCGGGCGAAATTGGCGGAATAGAGCCGGGTCTCGCGGCGCGTCAGGTCGATCAGGATGTCGGCGATCTCGGAAGGCTCTTCCGACAGGTCGAGCCCGGCAATGGCGTCCGCCTTGTTCTCGCGCTCGGCGAGGCGCTCGGAATCGGCGTCGGAGGCCCGGTCGGACAGCGTATAGACCGTGACGCCGCGGGCGCTCTCGCTGGCGCCGCCGATCGAGTCGGCATGGACCGAGATGAAGAGCTGGGCGCGCGCCTCGCGGGCGATCTTCACCCGCTCGCCGAGCGGAATGAAGATGTCGCGGTCGCGGGTCATGACCACCCGGTAGCGGCCCGTCGCGACGAGCTTGTCGCGCAGCACCTTCGCGAAATCGAGGACGATCATCTTCTCCTCGTCGCCCGTCGACGGCGCCGAGGCGCCGGGGTCGACGCCGCCATGGCCGGGATCGATGACGACCACCGGCGGGCCCGCATCCTCCGGCCCGGCGCTCCGGCCACCGGGCGTTTCGCGGTCGCCGCGGCGGGCGAGATTGCTCATCGAGCGGTCGGCGACGGAGCGGCGGAAGCCCTCGGCGTCCGTGCGGGCGAGTTCAAGCCTGATGCGCGGCGGCTCGCCGTCATGGGCCTCGACGACCAGCGCGCGCTCGATCAGGGCCGGGCTCGCCAGATCGATGACGATGCGCGACTTGCCCGGCGCGAACAGGCCGTAGCGGAAGGTCTTCACCAGGCCGTGGCGGTCGCCGCCGAGCTGCGGGCCGATGTGGAAGTTCACCTCGTCGAGATCGACGATGATCCGGTAGGGGTCGGCCAGCGCGAAGGCGCGCATCTCGACGCCGCGGGTCAGGTCGAAGGTCATGACGGTGCGGGTCGCATCGCCGGACAGTCGCGCCGCCGAGACGACGGCGGGCAACGAGGAGCGCGTGCCGTGCGCGTCCTGGCGCGCGTCACTGCGGTCCCGCGTCGTCGCCGTGATCGCGCCGGTCGTCTGCCCATGCGCTGCCGGCACCACGGCGACAAGCGCCGAAGCCAGCAGAGCGACAGTCAGGCAGATGGCGCAGCGCGTTCCGGCCATGGCTCCCCTTCTCGGCGCGCCGGCCGGCGAATCGCCGGACAACGGGCTCTTCGTCGAAGGGGATAGTCGATAGCGCCGGCCGGGTTAACCTGCCGTTACCCATATGAACGGCAGAGCGCGCGCAATTCGCCCGCCCTGTGGCGGAGACGCCACCGCCGGCTCAGCGCCAGAGGCCGTAATCGCCCCAGCTCTCCTCGGGAATGGCGTCGCCGATGCGGTAGGTGAGGTCCAGCACGCGCATATGGTCCGGCGTGGTCCGGCACTCGAAGGACAGCCGGTACCACTGGCCGCCGCTGCGCAGGGCCGCGCCGCGCCCCGTCAGCACGTCGCCGTCATGGTGCGGCGGCTCCAGCGCGCCGCCCACCACGCGATCCGGACGGTATGGACTCGAATCGGCCTGGATGCGCGCCATCAGGGCGATGTCGCAGACCTGTTCGAACCGGGTTTCGGGCTCCAGCCGCCGCAGCATGGCGTCCATGCGGCCGCTCTGGGCAGCGGCGGCCGGAAGAACGGCGGCGGACAGGCTCGCCGCGAGCACGATACGCTTTCCAATAGTCATGATGGTCCCTGAATAGCCGATCGCGGCCGGGACGGCACCCCTCGCCACGGCATTCCTCAGGTATCGCGGGCGCGTATCCGCTCGACCGTCGCGCGATAGGCCTCGGTGCCGACCCCGACCTGACCCCAGATCAGCCGCGCCGCCTGGCCGGAGCGCAGCCGGTCATTCTCCCGGTCGGCGGCCCAGAGCAGCAGGATCTGCTTCGGAAACAGATAGCCGTCGGCCTCGAAGGCGTGCGTGCCGCCCTCGGCCTCGGCGATCCTGCGGAACAGATCGCCCGCCTCGGTGTCACAGACATCGGCGTCGGCGAATGTCGCGCGATAGACGTCCGGCAGCGGCGAAACGCCGATGAACTGCGCCCTGCCCGCCGCGTCGTACTCCACCTGCACGGATTCCTCGGCGAAATAGTCGGATTCGGCGTGCTGGCCGGAACTCGGGAGCCGCAGGCCCGCTGCGGCCGCTCTGATCTCGGCGCGCGTCGCATTCAGCCGGAGAGGCCCGATGCCGCCATGCGGCGTGATGGGAAGATTGCTCATGCGAAGGGCCGCCTGTGGGTCGCGCCTCTCCTGCGGACGAACTGCGGCGGTCCTGTGACCTTCCGTAAAAGGTGAGGCAGCCGGCTCAAGGTTACAATCGTCTGGAACTGCTCCGATCTGGCACGAAACTGTGGGAATTTCGCCACATGGCCCCTTCGATCGACGCTGGGGAAGGCTATCATCGCGGCTTCGTGATTGCGGCTTTTCCGCGAAGCAGTCACGACTGGGGCCTGCAGCTTAACCATGATTCAGAGCAGGGCAGCGCCGATATGCAGAGCGAATCCGAGAATGTGTCCGGGTCCACGCCCCTCGCGGCGGACGGGCTGAAGCTGTCGCGCCGCTTCTTCGTCCTCGCCGCGCCGGCCGTCCTCACTGCCTGCACCACGGCGGGCGGAGGATCGGGCTCGTACGGCCTCGTCAGCGAAGGCCGCGTGACCCTGCCGGCCATGGACACGTCAGGCGTCAATCCGCGCTGGCTGCGCCAGACGGTCGCCTATACCGGCGGCGAAGCGCCGGGCACCGTGGTCGTCCGCCCCTCCGAGCGCCACCTCTATCTCGTCACCGGGCGCGGCACGGCGATCCGCTACGGCGTCGGCGTCGGCCGCCAGGGCGCGCTCTGGCACGGCCGGGCGGTCATCGGCCGCAAGGGCTCCTGGCCGAACTGGACCCCGACCGCCAACATGATCCGCTACGACCCCCGCAACGCGCGCTATGCCGGCGGCATGCCCGGCGGCATCGACAACCCGCTCGGCGCGCGGGCGCTCTACCTGCACCGCGGCGGACGCGACACGATGTACCGCCTGCACGGTACCAACGTGCCCTCGTCCATCGGGACTGCGGTGTCCTCAGGCTGCATCCGCCTGTTCAACCACGACATCATCGACCTGCACGACCGCGTCCGCATCGGCACGCCGGTCGTGGTGCTGGCGGGCTGAGCCGCCTTCTACCTGACGTTACAGGGAATATGACAAGAGGGGCCCATTGTGGCCCCTCTTCCCTTATCCGGCTTGCCAATCGGCATATCGGCCCGTTACAACCGCACCTGCATGGTTCGCGGGCCCCGAGGGCGGCGAGTCGCGATGCGGCCGGCTCTTGCATGGCCGGCCCCGCAGCTCCACCTCCCGACAAGCGCTCCGTTCAGGCCGCCATCTGCCGGCTGCGACGACCATGCCTTCCCTGTCGCCGCACAGTGTTCGCGGCGCCTTTGTTCATGGGTGTGCGGCATGCCGGCATCGACGGTTCTTCCGGGTTCGGGACGAGGGGACGGCTCCGCCGCCCTCGGCCGCAGCCCCGCCGTCAGCCTTTCCGCCAGCGCCGCGCCCTCCCTTTCCACCGCATTGACGGCTGTGCGCCGGCGCCGTGTCGGCGCCGCCCCGGCTTTATCCCCCGAGCGGGGCCCTGTCGGGCCGGCGCCATGGGCCGTCTCAACACACAAGAGTTCATCCGATGGCCAACAAGATGCTCATCGATGCCGCCCACCCGGAAGAGACCCGGGTCGTGGTGGTCCGTGGTAATCGTGTCGAGGAATTCGATTTCGAGAGCCAATCCCGCAAGCAACTGCGCGGCAATATCTATCTGGCGAAAGTGACGAGGGTCGAACCCTCGCTGCAGGCCGCCTTCATCGAGTATGGCGGCAACCGCCACGGCTTTCTCGCCTTCTCGGAAATTCACCCCGACTACTACCAGATTCCGGTCGCCGACCGCGAGGCGCTGCTCGCTGACGAGGCGCGCCAGCACCGCGAGGACGACGACGAGGAAGGCGGCCGCGGACGCCGCAGCGATCGCGGCGGGGACCGCAAGGGCAATGGCCGCCGGCGCCGCCGGGGCGAACGCCGCCCGCGCAACGAGGCTGCCGAGGCTAGGACCTCCGAGGCCGTGACCGGCGAGGCCCTCATCGAGGAGGCCGAAGCCGAAACCATCGAGGTCACCGAAACCGAGCGGACCGGGGGCGACACGAGCGTCGTCGAGCATGCCGAGACGGTGATCGAGACGTCCCCAGCAGAAGCCGTTGCCGAAACGGCGGAAGTCGAGGCCCCTTTGGCCGAGGCCGATGTCACCGAGGGCGCTCCGGTCGAAGCCTCGGACGGCACCGCCGACGCGGGCGAGCCCAAGGAAGCGGCAGCGCCCGGGTCGGCCGAGGACGACGAAGAGGACGAGGACGACGAGGACGAGGCCGGTGAGGCTCCCCGCGAGGAGGACCAGGTCGAATCCGTCGGCGCGGGCGATGCCTATGAGGACATGCCGGACCGCAGCACGTTCCGGCCGCGCAAGCAGTACAAGATCCAGGAAGTGATCAAGCGCCGGCAGGTCATGCTGGTGCAGGTCGTCAAGGAAGAGCGTGGCAACAAGGGCGCCGCGCTCACCACCTATCTCTCGCTCGCCGGCCGCTATTCCGTGCTGATGCCGAACACGGCGCGCGGCGGCGGCATTTCGCGCAAGATCACCAACGCCACCGACCGCAAGAAGATGAAGGAGATCGCAGGCGATCTCGATGTGCCGGAGGGCATGGGCGTCATCCTGCGCACGGCCGGTGCCAACCGCACCAAGACCGAGGTGAAGCGCGACTTCGAATATCTGCTGCGCATGTGGGAGACGGTGCGCGAGACGACGCTGAAGTCCCACGCGCCCACCCTCACCTACGAGGAAGGCTCGCTGATCAAGCGCTCCATCCGCGACCTCTACAACAAGGACATCGAGGAGGTCCTGGTCGCCGGCGACGAGGGCTACAAGGAAGCCAAGGACTTCATGCGCATGCTCATGCCGAGCCATGCCAAGAACGTCCGGCCCTACCGCGAGCCGCAGCCGCTTTTCGCGCGCTCCGGCGTCGAGGCGCAGCTCGACGCGATGTTCTCCAACACTGTGCAGCTCAAATCGGGCGGCTACATCGTCATCAACCCGACCGAGGCGCTGGTCGCCATCGACGTGAACTCGGGCCGCTCGACCCGCGAGCACAATATCGAGGACACCGCGCTCCGGACCAATCTGGAGGCGGCCGACGAGGTCGCCCGCCAGCTCCGCCTGCGCGACCTTGCCGGCCTGATCGTCGTCGACTTCATCGACATGGACGAGAACCGCAACAACCGGGCGGTCGAAAAGCGCATGAAGGATGCGCTGAAGAACGACCGGGCGCGCATCCAGGTCGGCCGCATCTCGCATTTCGGCCTGCTCGAAATGAGCCGCCAGCGCATCCGTACCGGCGTGCTGGAAAGCTCCACCGAAGTCTGCCCGACCTGCGGCGGGCTCGGTCATGTCCGCTCCGTCTCGTCCGTGGCGCTGCACCTCCTGCGCTCGGTCGAGGAGCAGCTCCTGCGCTCGGCGACCCACGACATCATCGTGCGCACGCGCACGGCGGTCGCGCTCTACGTGCTCAACAACAAGCGCGCGCACCTGCATGAGCTGGAATCGCGGTTCCGCGTCAGCGTCGACATCCATGCCGACGAGACGGTGAGCGGCCAGCACATGTTCGCCATCGAGAAAGGCGCGCAGGTCCACACCCACGAGACGGCCTATCGGCCGCCGGCCGCCCTGCCCGTTCCGGTCGAGCCGGAGGATATGGTCGAGGACGAGGCCGAGGAGGAACTGGACGAGGAAGCCGCCGCCGAAACCGGCGACGAGCGCAAGGCGTCCCGTGATCGCGACCGCGACGAGGGCGGCGAGAACGGCGACCGCAAGCGCCGCCGCCGTCGCCGCAGGCGGCGCGGCCGCGACGACGAGGCAGGCGAGGATGGCCGTCCGGCTTCGGACGAGGCCGGCGCTGCCGCCGAAGGCGATGCCGACGAGACCGAAGACGACGAGGCCGAGGCCGACGAGGCCGCTTCCGCCGAGAACCAGGGCGAGGACGGCGACGAGGGCGATCGCCGCCGCCGCAGGCGCGGCCGCCGCGGTGGCCGCCGCAACCGTCGCGAGGACAGCGAAGCCGGGGCAGAAGGCGGCGAGGATGCGCTGACCGCACCGACCGGCGATGCCGAGGACGCGCGCGACGACGCCGACAAGGCCGGCGACGAGCCCTCCGAGCAGCCTGCGGACGCGCCGCGCCATGCCGGCCGCCGCGGCCGGTCGGTCCCGATCGGCGACGGCGATGCACCGCGCCCCGCCCGCGAGGAGACCGCATCGGCCGAGGCGCCGGCCGAGCCGCGCCGTCGCCGCACGCCGTCTGCCGAGCCGCTGGAAGCTACGGTCGCAGCCGCTCCGGCTACGCCCGCTGCGCCCGAGCCGGCAGCAGCGGCGCCGGTGGTGGAAGAACCCGTCAAGCGCCGGCGCACGCCGGATCCGGAGCCGGTCGACGAGGCACCGACGGCACCGGCCGCGCGGCGCGCCGGGTGGTGGAACCGCAAGGCTGCGGAATAGTCCTCAGCGGACACCATATCGGACAGAGACATAGCAAACGGCCGGGGCAACCCGGCCGTTTTCGCTTTCGCGGTCGTGCGCGACGCCGCCGGCGCCGGATGACGAATCGGCGACGGAATCGGCCCGGCCGCGATTCGAACTCGCCGGTCACCGCCGGCATCGCCGCGAAGATACCGCCCTGCCGCTTCGGCAGCATGAACGGAGACGGAACGGGCTACCGGTTCACCCGCTGGCGCCTGTCACGATTTTGCCACATGCCACCACGCCGGCCTGGGGATGGCGGGCCAACTTGGCGCTTGCATCGCGTGGAATCGGGTGGGCTCTCAAGGAACCTCCAGAATCCGCTTGCCGAATCTCCCCACGATTCCCGACACTTGGGTCAGCCGTTAACGCTGCCCCCTACATTTTTGCGCCGTCCACACCATATTTAGGGTCTCGTTTACCCGCGCCTACTACATCTTGACGCAATGAGTGCCTGCTGCATACGGTTGCCTCCGGTTCGGCGGATCGTCTCAAGTCTCCGCGGAACCTCCCCCAGACGGTCTTGAAGGTTGCTGACGCGAGCACGCGCCGGCGCTGGAAAAGTGTCTCCGCAACCGCGAGATCGCGGCCGCCCCGGCGGCCGACAGGTCTTCGGCGGCGGAGCGACGGCCGGGGTCCGCGTACAGGGCGCGGAGAACAAGAACATCGACGAGCCGGCGGCCCCTCCTGTGGAGAGCGGTGACAAGCCGGCCAGGCGGCAAATGGGGCCCGGATAAGTCCGGGTGGGGCAGGTCCACATCGCTGGACCCACAAGGGGCGCGGGAGCACAATCCCGGCCGAAGACGAGGATCGGACGATGCGCATCGACAGGCGTTACACCAAGGCCGGACAGTCGCCCTATCAGGGGATCGCCTTCCGCAAGGCGACGTCCGAGATCCGCAATCCCGACGGCTCGATCGTGTTCCGTCTCGAGGGCATCGAGGTGCCGGAGACCTGGAGCCAGGTGGCCGCCGACATTCTCGCGCAGAAATATTTCCGCAAGGCGGGCGTGCCCGCGCGCATGAAGAAGGTGGAAGAGAATTCGGTGCCGTCGTGGCTGTGGCGCTCAGCGCCCGACGACAAGGCGCTGAAGGACCTGCCGGAGAAGGAGCGCTGGATCGGCGAGACCACCTCGCAGCAGGTCTTCGACCGGCTCGCCGGCACCTGGACCTACTGGGGCTGGAAGGGCGGCTATTTCGACCAGGAGGCCGATGCCCAGACCTTCTTCGACGAGCTGCGCTTCATGCTGGCGAACCAGATGGTCGCGCCGAACTCGCCGCAGTGGTTCAACACCGGCCTGCACTGGGCCTACGGCATCGACGGCCCCGGCCAGGGCCACTACTACGTCGATTTCGAGACCGGCAAGCTGACGAAGTCGAAGTCGGCCTACGAGCATCCGCAGCCGCATGCCTGCTTCATCCAGTCGGTGGCCGATGACCTCGTCAACGAGGGCGGCATCATGGACCTGTGGGTGCGCGAGGCGCGGCTGTTCAAATACGGCTCGGGCACCGGCTCCAACTTCTCCTACCTGCGCGGCGAGGGCGAGAAGCTCGCCGGCGGCGGCCGCTCGTCCGGCCTGATGAGCTTCCTGAAGATCGGCGACCGCGCGGCGGGCGCCATCAAATCGGGCGGCACCACCCGCCGCGCCGCCAAGATGGTGGTGGTCGATGCCGACCATCCGGATATTGAGGCCTATATCGACTGGAAGGTGATCGAGGAGCAGAAGGTCGCTTCCCTCGTCACCGGCTCGAAGATCGTCGCCAAGCACCTCAAGGCGATCATGAAGGCCAGCGTCAACTGCGAGGGGGATGGCGACGCCTGTTTCGACCCGAACCAGAACCCGGCGCTGAAGCGCGAGGTAAAGGCCGCGCGCAAGGCCATGGTGCCCGACAACTACATCAAGCGGGTGATCCAGTTCGCCAGGCAGGGCTACAAGGACATCGACTTCCCGACCTACGACACCGACTGGGATTCGGACGCCTACCTGACGGTGGCCGGCCAGAATTCCAACAACTCGGTCTCGCTGAAGGACGACTTCCTGCAGGCGGTCGAGAACGACGGCGACTGGAACCTCACCGCGCGCATCTCCGGCAAGGTGATGAAGACGATGAAGGCGCGCGACCTGTGGGAGAAGATCGGCCACGCCGCCTGGGCCTCGGCCGATCCGGGCCTGCACTTCAACACGACGATGAACGACTGGCACACCTGCCCCGCGGCCGGCGACATCCGCGCGTCGAATCCGTGCTCGGAATACATGTTCCTCGACGACACGGCCTGCAACCTCGCCTCGGCCAACCTGCTGCAGTTCTACGATCCGAAGGCCAAGCACTTCGACATCGAGGGCTACGAGCATCTCTGCCGGCTGTGGACGCTGGTTCTGGAAGTCTCCGTGCTGATGGCGCAGTTCCCCTCGCGCCAGATCGCCGAGCGCTCCTACGAGTACCGCACCCTCGGCCTCGGCTACGCCAATATCGGCGGCCTCCTGATGACCATGGGCATTCCCTACGACTCCGACGAGGGCCGCTCGCTCGCCGGCGCCCTCACCGCCGTCATGACCGGCATTTCCTACAAGACTTCGGCGGAGATGGCCGGCGAGCTTGGCCCCTTCCCCGGCTTCGCACCGAACCGCGACGCCATGCTCAGGGTCATCCGCAACCACCGCCGCGCCGCCCATGGCGAGACCGCCGGCTACGAGGCGCTGTCGGTCAACCCGGTCGCGCTCGACCATGCGAACTGCCCGGTGCCGGGCCTGATCGCCCATGCCACCCGCGCCTGGGACGAGGCGCTCGCCCTTGGTGAGACGAACGGCTACCGCAACGCGCAGGTCTCGGTCATCGCGCCGACCGGCACGATCGGCCTCGTCATGGACTGCGACACGACTGGCATCGAGCCCGACTTCGCGCTGGTGAAGTTCAAGAAGCTGGCCGGCGGCGGCTACTTCAAGATCATCAACCAGGCGGTGCCGGAGGCGCTGCGCACCCTCGGCTACCGCGAGAGCGACATTGCCGAGATCGAGGCCTATGCGGTCGGTCACGGCACGCTGTCACAGGCGCCCGCCATCAACCCGACGACGCTGAAGGCGAAGGGCTTCACGGCCGAGGCGCTCGCCAAGGCCGAGGCGCAGCTCAAGACGGCCTTCGACATCAAGTTCGTCTTCAACAAGTGGACGCTGGGCGAGGACTTCATCGTGAAGACCCTCGGGATTGCAGCGGACGAGCTGAACGCGCCGGGCTTCGAGCTGCTCGCCCGCATCGGCTTCTCGAAGAAGGATATCGAGGCGGCCAACGAGCATGTCTGCGGCGCGATGACACTTGAGGGCGCCCCGCACCTCAAGACGGAGCACTATGCGGTGTTCGACTGCGCCAATCCCTGCGGCCGCAAGGGCAAGCGCTACCTCTCGGTGGACAGCCATATCCGCATGATGGCGGCGGCCCAGCCGTTCATCTCGGGCGCCATCTCCAAGACGATCAACATGCCGAACGAGGCGACCGTCGACGACTGCAAGAGCGCCTACATGCTCTCGTGGAAGCTGGCGCTGAAGGCCAATGCCCTCTACCGCGACGGTTCCAAGCTCTCCCAGCCGCTCAATTCGCAGCTGATCGAGGACGAGGAGGACGAGGACGGCGTCGAGGAGCTGATGGAGAAGCCGCAGGCCGCCCGCGCCGCGGCCCTCGCCGAGAAGATCGTCGAGAAGGTGGTCGAGCGCGTGCAGGTGATCCGCGAGCGCGAGCGCATGCCGGACCGCCGCAAGGGCTACACCCAGAAGGCCGTGGTCGGCGGCCACAAGGTCTACCTGCGCACCGGCGAATATGACGACGGTCGCATCGGCGAAATCTTCATCGACATGCACAAGGAGGGCGCGGCGCTCCGCTCGCTCCTTAACAACTTCGCCATCGCCATCTCGCTGGGTCTCCAGTACGGCGTGCCGCTGGACGAATATGTCGAGGCCTTCACCTTCACCCGCTTCGAGCCGGCGGGCCCCGTGCAGGGCAACGACACGATCAAATACGCGACCTCGATCCTCGACTACGTGTTCCGCGAGCTGGCGGTGAGCTATCTCGGCCGCGCCGATCTCGGCCATGTCGATCCCGGCGAGAGCCGCTACGACGCGCTCGGCACCGGCGCGACCGAGGGCACCAAGAGCGTGCTGTCCAAGGGCCTGGTGCGCGGCAAGACCGACAAGTTCACGGTGGTCGCCGGCCAGAGCGGCCAGCCGACGCCGGGCTCGCTGTCGAGCGATGCGCGCACCGGCACGGTGGTCACCATGGCCTCGCGCGGACCGCAGACGGTCGGCGCCACCGCGCTGAAGGAGGAGGTGGCGGCTGCCGTCTCCCCCGCCCTCACCGCCCTGTTCGACCAGGCGGCGGAGGCAGCTCCGGAAGTGAAGGCCGAGCGCTCCACCTCCGACCGGCGCGCGGAAGCGAAGCTGCGGGGCTATGTCGGCGATGCCTGCCCCGAGTGCTCGAACTTTACCATGGTGAGGAACGGTACGTGCCTGAAGTGCGACACGTGCGGAAGCACGACGGGGTGCAGCTGAGGAATTGAGCAGGGGGCCTAGGTAGCGTTCCAAGGCCCAGTATTGCGATCCGGCGCCCGGGTGGCCATGGTTGGCCTGTCGGGCGCCGGAATCACATCAGCCTCATGAAGCAACTCGCTTGGTCAGATCACGAGAACGACCTGATCGTTGCTGACTATTTCGATATGCTCGAAGCCGAACTCCGTGGTGTCCAGCTGAACAAGGCCGACCATCGGCGCGCTCTTCTTCCACTCCTCAACAATCGGACGAACGGCTCAGTCGAGTTCAAGCATCAGAACGTCAGCGCCGTGCTGCTGGGCTTGGGGCAGCCGTGGATCGAAGGCTACAAGCCGGCCTCACAATTTCAGGGATCATTAGTCGATGCCGTGCTGCGACAGCTCGATGTTCACGGCGACTGGCTCCTTGCGGGACGAAGCCGAGGCAGGGCGGGAACTGAACAACAACTGGGGCTTGCAGAGCGCAAGCCTCCACTTTGGATAGGTCCTCCGCCCACGGTATCCAATACGCCTCCACCGGTCGATGCGGAGCGAATGGCGTTGATAGCCCGTAAGTATGACGTGGCAGAGCGCGATGCTCGAAACAGGGCACTCGGTGCCGCCGGTGAGGAGATCGTGCTGGAGCATGAGGTCGCGACCTTAAGAGCAGCTGGTCGACGCGACCTGGCAGATAGGGTTGTCTGGACTTCGAAGATGGAGGGCGATGGGGCCGGGTTCGACATTCGAAGCTTCGAGCCGAACGGTCACGGCCGACTGATCGAGGTTAAGACAACCAACGGCTGGGAGCGAACCCCGTTCCACATCACCCGAGCCGAGTTGTCGGCCGCGGACGTGCACCGCGACCAGTGGAATCTGATCCGGGTGTGGAACTTTGCCCGAGAGCCGCGGGCGTTCGCGATCCGCCCGCCACTCTCTGCCTACGTTGAATTGACGCCTACGAGTTTCTTGGCATCCATGCGGTAGTCGCTGTCGGCGACAACCAAGCCCCCTACGCCGCCGCCTCCGCGAACGGCAGCCCAAGGCTCTCCGCCACCGCCTTGTTGGTGATCGCGTGCCGGTGGACGTTGAGCCCGCGCCTGAGGTGCGGGTCCTGCGCCAGCGCCTCGAGGCCCCGGTCGGCGAGCGCCAGCCCGAAGGGCAACGTCGCGTGGTTCAGCGCGTGGCTGGAGGTGAGCGGCACCGCTCCCGGCATGTTGGCGACGCAATAGTGGATGACGCCGTCCACCACATAGGTCGGGGCGTCGTGGGTCGTCGGCCGGGAGGTCTCGAAACAGCCGCCCTGGTCGATGGCGACATCCACCACCACGGCGCCGCGCTTCATGCGCGGCAGCATGGCGCGGTCGACCAGCTTGGGTGCGCTCGCGCCCGGCACGAGGACCGCGCCCACCACCACATCGGCCGCCAGCACCTCCTCGTCGAGCGCGTCGGCGGTCGAGAAGCGCGTGCGCACGCGGCCGGCAAACAGGTCGTCGAGTTCGCGCAGGCGCGGCAGCGACCGGTCGAGGATCGTCACCTCGCAGCCGAGCCCCGCCGCCATGCGCGCGGCATGAGTGCCAACCACGCCGCCGCCGATCACCACGACGCGCGCCGCCGGCACGCCCGGCACGCCGCCGAGCAGCAGGCCGCGGCCGCCCGCAGGCTTGCGCAGGCTGAAGGCCGCCGCCTCGATGGCGAGCCGGCCGGCCACCTCGCTCATGGGCGCCAGCAGCGGCAGGCCGCCACGCGCATCCGTCACCGTCTCGTAGGCGACCGCCGTGCAGCCGGAGGCGACGAGCCCCTCGGTCTGGGAGCGGTCTGCGGCGAGATGCAGGTAGGTGAAGAGGATCTGGCCCGGCCTCAGCTGCACCCATTCCTGCGGCTGCGGCTCCTTGACCTTCACGATCATGCCGGCGCGGGCGAAAACCTCGGCCGCGTCGCGGGCGATCGACGCGCCGGCGGCCTCGTAGACGGAATCCGCAGCGCCGATGCCGGCGCCGGCTCCCGCCTCGACCAGCACCTGATGGCCGTGGCGGACATATTCGCGAACCGCGGAGGGCGTGAGGCCCACGCGGTATTCGTGGGTTTTGATTTCTTTTGGCACGCCGATCAGCATTGGCCCCTCCTCGCAAAGAATGGGCGAGACTACGACGAGCGAGACGCTGCATCCCGGCGAAAGCGGATGGACATCAGCCGCGCGCGCAGGAATCCTGCGCACATCCGGAAAGACACGCAGGAAGCAGCCGTGGACATCGACCGCATCGACCTCGCCATCGTTCGCGAACTGGAGCGCGACGGCCGCGTCAGCCATGTCGAGCTTGCCGAGCGCGTGGGGCTGTCGCCCACGGCCTGCGCCCGGCGGCAGAAAACGCTGGAGGAGACCGGCCTGATCACCGGCTATTCGGCGCGCCTGTCGCTGGAGAAGTTCGACCTCGCGATCTCCGTTATCGTCCGCATCGCGCTGGAGAAGCAGAGCGAGGAGGCGCTCGTCGCTTTCGAGAAGGCGGTGCAGCGCTGCCCGTCCATCGTCCGCTGCCTGCTCATGTCCGGCACGGACGACTATCTGATCACGGTCGTTGCACGCGACATCGCCGACTACGAGCGCATTCACATGACGCAGCTCTCGCGCCTGCCGGGCGTGGCGCGGCTGCATTCGAGCTTCGCGCTGCGCTCCATCGTGGACAGGGCCGTGCCGCCGGAAGTGTTCATGCCGGGCACCGGCAATCGCTGACAGCAGGCCCGCATACAAATCGTTTGAAATCTCGCGTCCACCGAACCACGCTGCTCCCAAGGCCGGCGCATGATCGGCCACGGGGAGGTTTCAGCATGCAGGACGGGCGGCCAGCGCTATCGACCACGGCCGGGCATAACGTCACCCTCGCCGAGCGCGCGTTCCGCATCCGGCGCAATGCGCTGCGGATGGCCGAGGTGCAGGGCCAGGGCTATATCGCGCAGGCACTCGGCGTCGCGGACGTGCTGGCGGTGTCCTACTTCCACGCGCTGCGCTATCGCCCCGGCGAGCCGCGCTGGGAGGGCCGCGACCGCTTCCTGCTCTCCATCGGCCATTATGCCATCGCGCTCTATGCCGCGCTGATCGAGGCCGGCATCGTTCCCGAGCAGGAGCTTGAGACCTACGGCTCGGACAACAGCCGCCTGCCCATGTCCGGCATGGCCAGCTACACGCCCGGCATGGAGATGAGCGGCGGCTCGCTCGGCCTCGGGCTCGGCATCGCGGTTGGCATGGGCCTCGCGCTGAAGCGCAAGGGCTCGGACGCCCGCGTCTACAACCTGATGTCGGACGGCGAGCTGAACGAGGGGCCGACCTGGGAGGCGGCCATGTCCGCCGGCCACTGGAAGCTCGACAACGTCACCTGCCTCGTCGACGTGAACCGCATGCAGGCGGACGGCGTCTCCACCGGCGTTCTGAATTTCGAGCCGCTGGAGGACAAGTGGCGCGCCTTCGGCTGGCACGTGCAGCGCGTCGACGGCAACAGCATCGCGGCGCTGGTGGAGGCCTTCGACACGGCGCGCGACCTCGCCGAGCCCAGGCCCCGCGTCATCATCTGCGACACCCAGATGGCCAGGGGCGTGCCCTTCCTCGAAGCGCGGGAGAAGTCGCATTTCCTGCGCGTCGAGCCGCATGAATGGGCCGAGGCGATCGCGGCGCTGGAAGCCGGGAGGATGGCATGAGCAGCAGCGGCTCCCGATCCGATTCGTGGCGCGGCGACGCGGCGCTTGCCCTGCGCCGGAGGCAAGACGCCGATCCCGGCAGCCCGAAGCTGACGACCTCCGCCATGATCGCCTCGCTCGCGGCCGAGGGACAGGCAACCCGCCCTGCTCCCTTCGGCCATGCGCTGGCGGCAATCGCATCCGCGCGGCCGGAGATCGTCGGCATGACGGCGGACCTGTCGAAATATACCGACCTGCACGTCTTCGCCGCCGCCCATCCCGACCGCTTCTACCAGATGGGCATGGCCGAGCAGCTTTTGATGCTCGCCGCTGCCGGCATGGCCCACGAGGGCTTCGTGCCCTTCGTGACGACCTATGCGGTCTTCGCCTCGCGCCGCACCTACGACTTCGTCAGCCAGGCGATCGTCGAGGAAGGGCTGAACGTCAAGATCTGCTGCGCCCTGCCCGGCCTCACCACGGGGTATGGCCCGAGCCATCAGGCGACCGACGATCTCGCCATCTTCCGCGCCATGCCGGACCTGACGGTGGTCGATCCCTGCGACGCGCTCGACACCGAACAGGCGACCCACGCCATCGCCGCCCATGACGGGCCGGTCTATATGCGCCTGCTGCGCGGCAATGTTCCGCTGGTGCTCGACACCTATGACTACCGGTTCGAACTCGGCCGCGCGAAGCTCCTGCGCGACGGGCGCGACGTGCTGGTGATCTCCTCCGGATTCATGACCATGCGTGCGCTGGAAGCGGCGGATGCGCTGGCGGCCGATGGCGTCGATGTCGCCGTGCTGCATTCGCCGACAATCAAGCCGCTGGACGCGGAGACCATTCTGCACGAAGCCGGGCGCGGCGGCCGGCTCGTCGTCGTCGCTGAGAACCATTCGGTCGTCGGCGGGCTCGGCGAGGCCGTCGCGGCGCTGCTGATGCGCTCGGACGTGCATTCCGCCTTCCGGCAGATCGCCCTGCCCGACGCCTTCCTCGATGCCGGCGCGCTGCCGACGCTGCACGACCGCTATGGCATTTCGGCCACGGCGGTGGTGCAGCGGATCAAGGAATGGCTCGGCTGAAACGGGGAGCGGCGTCAGCCAGCCGTCGTGTCGTCGAGCTTGGCGTCGGGCGCGTTCTTCTTGACGCTGTCGATGCCGTTGTCGCGCGATTTCTCGGCGGAATAGACCTCGCTGGTGCCGATGATCTGGCCGTTGGTGGCCTTCAGGTTGAACATCGGGCCGTTCTTGGCGGCCTTGCGCTCATAGCGGGCATCCTCGGACGCGTTCTTCCTGACGCTGGCAATGCCGTTCTCGCAGGCTGCCTTGGTCGTATAGAGTTCGCTGGTCAGGATCGTCTCGCCGTTGCCGGCTTTCAGCACGAAGCGGAACTGTCCGTTCGATGCCTTGCTCAACACGAACTTGCCTGCCATTCGGCCCTCCCCATAGGCACGGTCCATCGTGCCCGCACGTTCCAGTTGAGCCGGATTCCACCAGTCGAGGCAAGTCATCAGGTTACCCTCACGGGCAACGCTGCCGGGCCTCATCGCCTGACGGAGGATTTCTCGTAGCGCTTGATCGCGCGCTCGCGCCGGAGCCGGGACAGGCGCTCCAGCCAGAACAGGCCGTCGAGCTGGTCGATCTCGTGCTGGAGGACAACTGAGAGAAAGCCGTCCGCCTCGCCCTCCTCGGTCGCGCCGGTCAGCGTCCGCCACCGGAGGCCGATGCGGGCCGGGCGCTCGATCTCCTCGGATATGCCCGGCATGGAGACCGACCCCTCCCGCTCGACCTTCGTCTCGGGCGAGGTCCAGCCTATCTCCGGATTGACGTAGAGCCGCATCAGCGCGTCGTCGGCCAGACGGATCGCGACGAGGCGCGCCGGCACGCCGATATGCGGCGCGGTGAGGCCGATGGCGGGCGCGGCGACGAGCGTGTCCATCAGGTCCTGCGCGAGTGCCTTGAGGCTCTCGTCGAAGGCCTCGACGGCAAGCGCTTTCCGGCGCAGGAGCGGATCGGGAAACATGACAAGCGGACGGACAGCCACGCGAGGCCCTCAGAAATGTTCGAAGCGGCCGGCGCCGAGGTCCAGCGCATGGCCCTGCCGGTCACGGATGACGAGGCCGGGCGCGTCCGTCACCTCGCCGATGCGGGCGAACGGCACGCCGGCGGCATCGGCCGCTGCGGCAAGCGACGCAAAGGCTTCCGGCCGGCAGGTCAGCAGTATCTCGTAGTCGTCGCCGCCGGTGAGCGCCGTGCGCAGCAGTGCGGGGTCGAGAGCGAGCGCGGCGAGCGCGGCATCGGACAGCGGCACGGCATCGGCTTCCACGCTGGCGCCGATGCTGGAGACCTTCAGCAGCTTGGCAAGGTCGCCGGCAAGACCGTCCGAGACGTCCATGGCCGCGGAGGCATGGGCCGCGACCACCTCGGCCAGCGCCGTGCGCGGTTGCGGCAGCAGGTAGCGGGTGCGCAGGTGATCCCTGTCGGTTGCGGTCAACCCGCCCACCCACCGCGCCGCGCCGGCCGGATCGCGCTCGGCGCCGCGCACGGCGAGGCCCAGCGCGCCGTCGCCGATCGTGCCGGTGACGCAGACGAGGTCGCCGGCCTCAGCGCCGCGCCGCCGCACCCATCGCTTCGCCCGGCCGAAGGCGGTGATGGAGATGGTCAGCGGTCCCGGCACCTTCACCGTGTCCCCGCCATAGAGCGGGCAGGCATAGGCGGCGATATCGGCGGCAAGGCCCTCGCAGAAGGCGGCGAGGAACTCCTCCGTCCAGTCCGGCGGCAGGCCGAGGCCGAGCAGGAAGCCCGCGGGAACCGCGCCCTTTGCGGCAAGGTCCGACAGGTTCGTGCGCAGCGCCTTGGCCGCGATCATGGCCGGCGGGTCGTCGGCGAAGAAGTGAACACCGGCGACCGCCATGTCCTTGGTGACGATCAACTCGCCCGAGCTTTCCGGCAGGACGGCGGCGTCGTCCGTCAGGCCGTCCGCCCCCGCCGCGACGGCGAGGGGAGCGAGATAGCGGGCGATCAGCTCGTCTTCGGTGGGGCGATGCATCGGCAGGGTGGCACTTCCAGGGGAATGCACCATTCCCGCACCGGCACCCGCAGCGCAAGCCCGGCCGTGACGGCCGCCCGTTCAGACGTTGATGAACGACTTGAACCCGCCGTAGATCATGCGCTTGCCGTCAAAAGGCATGTCGGAAGGCTCGCACTTCAAGCGCGGATCCTGCATGACCTTGGCGTTGATCGCGTCCCGCTTCTCACGCGACTCGTAGACGATCCAGGCGAAGACCACGACCTCGTCGTCCTTGGCCTGCACGGCGCGCGGGAACGAGGTCAGCTCGCCATAGGGCACGTCGTCGCCCCAGCATTCGACATAGGCGAGCGCGCCGTGCTCCTTCCAGACCGCGCCGGCCGTCTGCGCCATCGCCTTGTAGGCGTCCATGTTCTGCTTCGGCACGGCGAGAACGAAACCATCGACATAGCTCATCGCATTTCTCCTGCATGGCCCACTGGAAAGCTGCCGCAAGCTAGCCGGACGGGGTCCGGCAGGCGGCAGCAGTGATCGGGACTTGGGAGTAACGCTGAGCGGCAGCGGGGGGTTCGCCGGAGGCTCACGCCCTGGGCGCTTCGCCCATCTCGGCGCCGCGGACGCGCTTGGCGATCTTGTCGAGCACCGCATTGGCCATGCCGACTTCCTCGCGGTCGACGAAGGCGTCGGCCACGTCGACATATTCGGTGATGATCACCTTGGCCGGCACGTCGGGCCGCTCGAACAGCTCGTAGGCGCCCGCGCGTAGCACGGCACGAAGCACCGCCTCGATGCGCCGCAGCGGCCACTCGTCGGCGAGGATGCGGTCCACGGCCACGTCGATCCGCTGCTGCTCGCGCATCACGCCCTGGATGATGTCGCGGAAGAACTGGTGGTCGGCCGGCAGGTAGGTCTCGCCCTCGACCTCGCGGCCCATCCAGAAGGTCTGGAACGAGCCGATGACGTCGTTGATGTCGGAACCGGCGACGTCCATCTGGTAGAGCGCCTGCACGGCGGCGAGGCGGGCGGTGCCGCGCTTGTTCGCCTGTTTCGGGGTCGGAGCGAGAGCCATCAGGAACGCTCCGCCGAGCGTTTGAGGCGGATCATGGCGAGGCAGGCCCTGGCCGCGCCGCCGCCCTTGTCGAGCTCGCTCTTGCGCGCGCGCGCCCACGCCTGCGCGTCGTTCTCGACCGTCAGGATGCCGTTGCCGAGCGGCAGCTTGCGCGAGACGGACAGGTCCATCAGCGCCCGCGAGGATTCCTCCGAGACGATCTCGTAATGGGTGGTCTCGCCACGGATGACCGTGCCGAGCGCCACCGCGCCGTCGAAGGCCTCGCCGCGCGCGGCTGCGCCGTCCATCAGGATGGCGATGGCGGCCGGAATTTCCAGCGCGCCGGGAACGGTGTGCTTCTCATAGGTCGCGCCAGCCTCGGTGATGGCGGCAATGGCGCCTTCCAGCAACGCATCCGCCATATCGTCGTAGAAGCGCGCCTCGACGATCAGCACGCGGGCGTGGGTCGGAATCACCTGCTCAGGCGCGGAACGCGGGGCGGCCATGGACTGTCCTTCGGAGAATGGAGCGGCTTAGTAGCCCCCGGCCTTCGCCTCCGCAAGGCGCGCGGAGTAGCGCGCCATCATGTCGACCTCGAGATTGACCCGATCGCCCGCCTTGGCGTCGCCCCAGGTGGTGACAGCCAGCGTGTGCGGGATCATGGTGACCGTGAACGTGTCGTCCTTGACGCCGTTGACAGTGAGCGAGGTGCCGTCCAGCGCCACCGAGCCCTTCTCCGCAATGTATTTGGCCAGTTCGCGCGGCGCGCGGAACACGAACCAGGCCGTGCCGTCCCTGTCGTCGCGCGAGACGATTTCGGCAACGCCGTCGACGTGGCCGGTGACGATATGGCCGCCGAGTTCGTCGCCGATGCGCAGCGCCCGCTCCAGATTGACCTTCCGGCCGGCCTGCCAGTCGCCGAGCGTCGTGCGCGCCAGCGTCTCGCCGGAGGCGTCGATAGTGATCAGGGTGTGGTTGGAGCCCGGCTGAAGGCTGGTCACCGTCAGGCAGACGCCCATGTGGCAGACCGAGGCGCCGAGCGGCAGGGAGTCGGCCGGATAGGAACAGGCGACGGTCAGATGCCGCGCGCTGCCCTTCTCCTCCACGGCGACGATCTCGCCGACGTCGGTGATGATGCCGGTGAACATGGATCAGGACTCCCTGCGGAAGATTTCGACGTGGTCCCGTCCGGCGTGACGGCTTTCGACCGGACGATAGCGGGCGGGAAGAGGACCGACGAGAGCCGGCACGCCGTCGCCGAGGGGATCGGGCGAGCGGGTGAGCCATATCTCGTCCGCGAGATCGGCATCGATAAGCGAACGCGCAAGGGTCGGGCCACCCTCGGTCATCACGCGGGTAATGCCGCGCACGGCAAGGAGGCGCAGGGCAGCGGCGACATCCACCGAGCCGTCCTCCATCCGGCGCACCAGCATGACCTCGCAGCCGGCGGCACGCAGCGCGCGCTCGGCCTCAGGCGGCGCGCCGACCGTGCCGAGCACCCAGGTCGGGATGTCTCCGGCCGTGCGCACGAGACGCGAGGTGACCGGCACGCGCAGGCGTGAATCGATCACCACGCGGATCGGCGAGCGATCCTCCATGCCCGGCAGGCGGCAATTCAGCATCGGGTCGTCTGACAGCACCGTGCCCACCCCGACCATGATCGCGTCCGCCATGGCGCGCATCAGGTGGACCTGATCGTGCGCGCGCGGCCCGGAGATCTGCGTGCGTGCGCCGCTCTTCACCGCGACGAAGCCGTCGGACGACATGGCCATCTTGAGCTGGACGAAGGGGCGGCCGAGGCGGATGCGGTTGAAATGGCCGCGATGATCGAGCGCCGCCTCGCGCTCGCACAGACCCACATCGACCGCGATGCCGTAGGCGCGCAGCATGGTGAAACCGCGCCCCCGGACCCTCGGATCGGGGTCGCCCACGGCGCAGACCACCCGCGACACCCCTGCCCGGGCCAGCGCATCGGAGCACGGAGCAGTCTTGCCGTAGTGCGAGCAGGGTTCGAGCGTCACATAAGCCGTCGCGCCCTTGGCGGCGCCGCCGGCATGGGCGATGGCGGTGGTCTCGCCATGCGGCCGGCCGCCCGGCTGGGTCAGTCCCCGGCCGATGATCACGCCGTCTTTGACGAGGATGCAGCCGACCGAGGGATTGGGCCAGGTCAGGCCGAGGCCGCGCCGCCCCAGCCGCAGCGCGTGGTCCATGAACTGCCGGTCGGCGGCCGTGAAGACCCGATCGGCCATGGCCTATCCGGCCTTCGGTTCCGCCGTCGCCTCGCCGTCCTCGGACATCTCGCCGATGAGCTGCTGGAACTCGCGGGGATCGCGGAAATTGCGGTAAACCGAGGCGAAGCGGACATAGGCGACATCATCGAGCGCTTTCAGCGCCTCCATGACGATGCGGCCGATATTTTCGGCGGGAATGTCGGATTCGCCGGAGGCTTCGAGCTGGCGGACTATCCCTGAGACGAGGCGCTCCACCCGCTCGGGATCGACCGGGCGCTTGCGCAATGCGACCTGGATCGAGCGCATGAGCTTGTCGCGGTCGAAGGGCACGCGCTTGCCGGAGCGCTTCACCACCACCAGTTCGCGCAGCTGCACGCGCTCGAAGGTCGTGAAACGGCCGTTACATTCCGGGCAGACGCGGCGGCGGCGGATGGCCGAGCCGTCCTCGGTGGGACGCGAATCCTTCACCTGCGTATCGCCGAAGCCGCAGAAGGGACAGCGCACCGCCTGCCCCGCCCGTCAGGAATAGATCGGGAAGCGGGCGGTGAGGTCCTTCACCTTGTCGCGCACGGCCGCCTCGACGGCCTCGTTGCCCTCATCGGAATTGGCCTTGGAGAGGCCATCCAGCGTCTCGGCGATCAGTTCGCCGATGCGCTTGAACTCCGCGATGCCGAAACCGCGCGTCGTGCCGGCCGGCGTGCCGAGCCGGACGCCCGAGGTGACGAAGGGCTTCTGCGGGTCGAACGGGATGCCGTTCTTGTTGCAGGTGATGTAGGCGCGGCCGAGCGAGGCCTCCGACGCCTTGCCGGTGAGGTTCTTCGGGCGCAGGTCGACCAGCATCAGGTGGTTGTCGGTGCCGCCGGTGACGAGGTCGAACCCTGCCGACTTCAGCGTCTCGGCCAGCGCCTTGGCATTGGCGACCACGGCGTGGGCATAGGTCCTGAACTCGGGGCGCAGCGCCTCGCCGAAGGACACCGCCTTGGCGGCGATGACATGCATCAGAGGGCCGCCCTGGATACCCGGGAAGATCGCCGAGTTGAACTTCTTGGCGAGGTCCTCGTCGTTGGTGAGGATCATGCCGCCGCGCGGGCCGCGCAGCGTCTTGTGGGTGGTCGTCGTCACCACATGGGCGTGCGGGAACGGCGAGGGATGCGCGCCGCCCGCGACGAGGCCGGCGAAATGGGCCATGTCGACGAACAGCCAGGCGCCGACCTCGTCGGCGATCTGGCGGAAGCGGGCGAAATCCCAGAAGCGGGCATAGGCCGAGCCGCCCGCGACGATCACCTTCGGCTTCGTCTCATGGGCGATGCGGGCGACCTCGTCCATGTCGATGATCTGGTCGTCCTTACGCACGGTGTACGGCGCGACCTTGAACCACTTGCCGGAGACGTTGACCGGTGAGCCGTGGGTGAGGTGACCGCCGGCCGCGAGGTCGAGGCCCATGAACGTGTCGCCGGGCTGCATCAGCGCCATGAACACGCCCTGGTTCGCCTGGCTGCCGGAATTCGGCTGGACATTGGCGAAGCGACAGCCGAACAGCTTCGTCGCGCGCTCGATGGCGACGTTCTCGGCGATGTCGACGAACTGGCAGCCGCCATAGTAGCGCTTGCCCGGATAGCCCTCGGCATATTTGTTGGTCATCACCGAGCCCTGCGCCTCCATCACGGCGCGGGAGACGATGTTCTCCGAGGCGATCAGCTCGATCTCGTGCTGCTGGCGACCGAGTTCCTTCTGAATGGCGTCGAAGATGACCGGGTCGGCCTCGGCGAGGGAGGCGGAAAAGAACCCGTCGAAGGGCTGGCGGGACGCGGCGGAAGACGAGGACATCCGGATCACTCCGTGGGCAGCGGCGGCGGGCGCCGGCAGTGTCGGGGCATGGGTGATGGCGGTAGCACAGGGCCCCGGCCGAGTCCAAGCCTTGCGAGCGGCCCGACCACCAGACCTTGTGGCGAGGTCAGGTCCCCTCGCCTGCATCCTGCGCCAGACGCCGCTCCAGCTTGCGGCGGGCGAGGCGTTCGAGATCATGCAGGGCGGCGTTGACCGGCCCCATCACGACCACCTCGGTTCCCGTGTCGGCGCAGATGGCCGCGACCCGCACATAGGCGCCGACCTGCGTGTGCTCGAAATAGACGGTGCGGCCGGACGAGTCGGGCATGGGCGGAGTTTGCCACGGCTTGGACTGCGTCAACATAGTTGGGAATGCACCTGCTCACCCTCCCCTGGAGGGGGAGGGTCGGCGACCGACAGGTCGACGGGGTGGGGTGAACCTCTGGCGCACTGCCACCCCACCCCGATCTCGCTTCGCTCGATCGACCCTCCCCCTCCAGGGGAGGGTGAAGGGGCGTCCCGCGTCACCCTGCATCTTGGTACCGCCCGTCGCGCCGCGATCCTTCTCCCCTCGTGGGAGAAGGTGCCCCGAAGGGGCGGATGAGGGGGCCCGATATGTCGCTCCCCCTCACCCGCCTGCTGGCGCAGGCACCCTCTCCCACGAGGGGAGAGGGTTGGCGCAGCCGGTTCCGCCGCCTGCCTCTCCCCGGCGGGGAGAGGCCGAGACGAGGCGACAGCCGGGGATCGGGAGAGGGGGAGGGTGATTGCCGGAAGGGTCTCTCCCCCTCTCCCGACCTTTGGTCGACCTCTCCCCGCCGGGGAGAGGTGGGTGCCGCGGTCCCGAGCGGGGGACAAGTCTTCTCCCCAGCAAAAACTCTTCCGTCGCCAAGCCGCTGATCCGCCGCGCCTTTCCACCCGGCCCGCCGCGCCGGCCCGAAAAACTTGTCCCCACCCCACCTTCCTCCCGCATCCTTGCCCGCACCTCCCGCCTCATCGAGGCATCGTCCGGTGGTGCGGGCGATGGGACGGGAGGGCGGTTCCTCTGTGCGACGGCTCACCGGCCGGACCGCAGGGGCGTCGCCGGGCAAGCCGCCCCTTCGGCCCTTCGGACGCCAGAGCGCCGGAGGCGACCGTTGCGCGAGGAGCATCGCTAGGCGGGCGATGAGGAGCCGGCGGGCGGAGCGATCCGCGCGCCGGTCGGGAACCGGGCAGCCGCCCGTCTCCCGCAACGGCTTCGGGCGTCAGAGGGGGCGGTAATCCCCCTGCCCGCAGCCGGAGAGGCAGGGCGCATGGCTCTTGCCGGCCCGCCCGGCCCCTCGGCCTCACCGCCCCGGAAGCGCGGACCCGGATGACGGCAAGTGCCGCGGTGAAGCGCCGTGAGGCGCGCCGGCTCGCGTGCGGGCAGGCCTCAAGTGGCGCGGATCAAGCATCCGCGCTGGCAGGAGGCAGTGTCTGGACGCGAGCCGGCGGGCTTCGGCGATCCGAAGTCCGGTGCCGCGGGGTCGCCCCTGCGGCACCTGGAGGCGGCGTTCCGCCTCCGCGCCTGACGGCGCTTCACTCCTCGTGCCTTCCGTGAGGAAGCCGGGGACCGAAGGCTCAAGACCCGGTCGTATCGAGCGCGGGAACGGAAAGGCGTGCCGGAAAGAGGATGGGCATACGGAGGGTTCGCGGCACATCCAAAGACTGGCGCCAACAAAAAGCCCGGCGCGGCGGCCGGGCTTTCGCAACTATCGGAAGATCGCCGCAATCTATCAGCAGATCATCGCGGTCAGCGCAGCGCCACCGGCTGCGCGGTGTTGGTGGCCGCCTGCGGGCCGATCCCGTCGCGCTGGTAGATGTCGTCGCGGAACTGGACGAGGCCGTCCGGATTGGCCCAGGCCGTGATGTAAACCCAGTAGACCGGCACCGGCTGGACGGGCTTGGCGTCGACGCGGTCGGTGGTGCGGAAGATGCGGTCGATCTCCGAGCGCGACCACTGCGTGCCCTGCAGGATCCAGGCGATCAGCTCGCGGATGTTCTGGATGCGCGCGCAGCCCGAGGAGTGGAAGCGCTGGTCTTCGCCGAACAGGCCCTTGGAGGGCGTGTCGTGCATGTAGACAGCGTGCTGGTTCGGGATGTTGATGCGCACGTTGCCCATCGAGTTACCCTCGAAGGGGTCCTGCCGGAAGCGGTAGTTCATCGCCTCCATCGTGTTCCAGTTGATGGATTCCGGCGGCACTTCCTGACCCTGCCCGTTGAACACGCGGATGCGGTTCTTGGCGAGATAGTCGGGCTCCGCCTGCATCTTCGGGATCAGGTCCTTGCGGATGATCGAGGCAGGCACCGTCCAGAACGGGTTGAAGTTGATGTCCTGCACGCGGGTCGAGATGACCGGCGACTGGCGGTCGATCTTGCCGACGACGGTCACGTGGCGGGAGACCACCGTGCCATTCTCCACCGCCTCGAGCTGGGCGGCCGGAATGTTCATGACGATGAACTTGTTGCCGAGGAAGCCCGACTGGGCGCGCACGCGGACGAGATTGGTCTCGAGCTGGCGCAGGCGCAGTTCGGCCGGCACGTTGAGGGCGGCGAAGGTGGAATCGCGCACCTGACCGTCCGGCGAGATGCCATGGCGGGTCTGGAAGCGCTTCACCGCCGTATCGACGAACGAATCGAAGACGTCGGAGCGGCCGGCGGAGGCGTCGAGGTCACCGGAGGCGACGAGGCGCTCGCGCAGGGCGATGACAGCCGGGCGCCGCGAGCCGATGCGCAGGCGCTCGTTGGTGGGTACCGGGCGCCAGCCGCCGCGGCCGACGATCTGCTGATACTGGGCGATGGCCTGTTCGAGGCCCTGCACCGTGTGCGGACCCAGCACCGGATAGGGATTGCGGGTCGAGCGGGCGCGCGAGCCGGCGTCGAAACTCTCCGACCATTCGGCGCTCATGCCGCCGCGCACGCCCTGCGCAAGCGCCGGATGGGCCGCCGCGAGGGCCGCAAGCGAGGTCAGGCCGCCGAGAACGGCGCGCCGATTCAGGTTGCCGTTGGTCGAGGCAGGCGAACGATCCGTCACGTCACAGGCTCCGGCTGATCGGCGGGACCCAAGAGGTCACGGCCGCCCGAGGGGAGGAAACACCAACATCCTTAAGGAATGCCCACCGGGCACCGGGGGCCACCTATGGCAATCAATGTGACTAACTCAAGGCATTTGACGCAGGCGAGGCCCGCGCCCATCACCTTTACCTTCCTGCAGTTGTGACGCGGCCCTCCACCCTTCCCATGATTGACGTTGCGGAACATCAATGCTTCGCTGGTAATTGGATGCAGGCAAATCAATGGAGGATCTATGGGCCGGTCAGCAGCAGCAATGGGAGCTTTGGCTTTTTTCGGCCTTGCGAGCGCGGAGGTGCAGGCACAGACGGCCTCATCGCCGTTCAACAATCAGACAAGCGTCCACAATGCATGCTGGCAAGCCTTGCGAATTCCACCCTCCCGCGATTACCCCACCAATCCGCAGCACCAGCGCGAACTGGAAGCTTGTAAAGCGGCCGGCGGCCCCAACAATTACCTTCGCAATCGCCGGGGCGCGCAAACCCAGCCCGCCACCCGCTCCGACGGGCTCTCCTGTGCCGATCTGGCGGGGCGCTGGAGCGGCCCCTGGACCTTCGTTGGGCCGCGCGCCGGCACGCCACGTTCCACGTTGAACGTCGTGGCGGGGGCCGATTGCTCGTACATGTTCTCGGGGCGCTACTGGAACGGCACGATCAACACGCCCGGACGCTTCACCATCAGCGGCACCAGCATCAGCTATCGCAACGACGCGGGCTCATACGGACCCGTTACGCTTCGGCGTTCCGGCAACAGCGCGTCGCTGCATTTCGTCCAGACTCAGGGCAATTACGTGGCAACCGTCAGCCGCCGCGGGCGATAAGGCGTACCCGATTGCCGCCCCATTCCCGCCCGCCCTTGATACAAACCGACAGAAGCGAAGCGTCATGACCATCAAAGCAGTTCTGGCCGCCTGCGCGATCGGCGCCCTCTCCATCGCCGGCACCGTATCGGAGGTCTCGGCACAACGCTGGAATGACCGGCAGATGGACAACATCGTTCCGGCGCGGAATGCTCCCCCGGCTCAATCCGCGCGCGGGCGGTGCATCCAGCAGCTTCCCGGCGCCATGTTCGACCGGCAGCGAAACCGCTTCTTCCACCAGTCGCAGGCGCTGATCGATCAACGCTGCGGCAACCTTCGGTGAGTGCGGGCGACAATCTTCGGGCCAGGCAACGAAAAAGCCCGGTGCGATGACAGCACCGGGCGCAATCAGGTTTTGGGTTCGGCGGCGGCCGGAGGCTCAGTCGCCGTCGGCACCCGTATCGGCCGCATCGGCCGCGAACAGGCCGACGCCGGTGACGCCGAGCATGTTCTCCGCGAGCACTGCCAGGAGCGCGACCGTCGCGATCCAGGCCGGCCAGTTGGCAGCTATCTGGGCCATCATGGCGAACCTCAGAGGCGATAGAGGATCTGGTCGGTCCAGAAGCGCTCGAGCCGCAGCAGCGACTTGTTGAGCGCCTTGAAGTCGTCGAGCGAGATGCCGCCGACCTGCTCCACCGTGCGGACGTGCTTGGCGTAGAGCGCCTTGACGATCTCCGCGATCTCGTGGCCCTGCGGGGTCAGGCTGATGCGGACCGACCGGCGGTCGATGCGCGAGCGCTGATGGGAGAGATAACCCATCTCGACCAGCTTCTTCAGGTTGTAGGAGACGTTCGAGCCGAGATAGTAGCCCTTGGTCCTGAGTTCGCCGGCGGTCAGTTCGCGGTCGCCGATGTTGAACAGCAGCAGCGCCTGGACGGCGTTGATGTCGGAGCGGTTGCGGCGGTCGAACTCGTCCTTGATCACGTCCAGGAGGCGGCGGTGCAGCCGCTCGATGAGGGTCAGCGCCTCCATATAGGTGGGGCTGATGGCCTCGAAGCGCTCCTGGCGCTCGGGGGAGATCGGGGGCGACGCGATATCGCGCTGCTTGCTCATCGTGCTCATGGGACGCCTCTTGTCCTCGTTGCGGGGCGCCGGGGCTTTTTTTGTGCCCTCGGCCGAGCGGCCCTGTTCACCGCTCCTGTGCCCCAAACGTAAGGCCTCGAATTTTAAGAGTGGCCGAACAAACACGATGAAGGCGGCTTAACCACTACTGAGTGAACAAGAACTTGCGTTGTTCTTTCGATAAACTCTCGTTGTCTTTTCATAAACCTGACGGAAAAATCGCAAGATTCGATTCAGGATCGGAATCCCGTTGTTTCCGGCATTTGGCCCGCGGCATTTACAAAGCGTTTGAAAACAGGAAAGCGGGCGTCAACCATCGGCCGACGCCCGCCCCTTCAAATGCCCTTCGCCGTCTTCAGAAAGCGTTCAGCACGCGCCCCGATGACGTTGGGTAAGCGCTTTTCCCTCACCTGCCGCGAAGGAAGTTTACGATGCCGGAGAAGTCTGTGCCGGCCTCGCCCTGCGCCGCGTAGAGGCCGTAGAGGGAAGCGGCCTCCGCGCCCATCGGCGTCACCGCGCCCGCCGAGCGGGCTGCGTCCTGCGCAAGCTTCAAATCCTTCAGCATCATGGCGGCGGTGAAGCCCGGCTGATAGCCGCGATTGGCCGGCGAGGTCGGCACCGGGCCGGGAACGGGGCAGTAGGTGGTCAGCGACCAGGACTGTCCCGACGACTTCGAAGCAATGTCGAACAGCTTCTGCGCGTCGAGGCCGAGCTTCTCCGCAAGCACGAAGGCCTCCGAGGTCGCGATCATGGTGATGCCGAGGATCATGTTGTTGCAGATCTTGGCGGCCTGTCCGTTGCCCGGCCCGCCGGCATGGACGATCGTCTTGCCCATGGCGTCCAGATAGGGCTTGGCGCGCGCGAAGGCCGCGTCCTCGCCGCCGCACATGAAGGTGAGCGTGCCGGTCGTCGCGCCGCCCGTGCCGCCCGAGACCGGCGCGTCGAGCATGGCGAGTCCCTTGCCGGCGGCGACCTTGGCGACCGCGCGGGCGGTATCGACGTCGATGGTCGAGGAATCGATCAGCAGCGCGCCGGCCCTCACGTTCGGAACGATGCCGCTGTCGCCGAGGTAGAGCGCATTCACCTCGCGTCCCGAGGGCAGCATGGTCACGACCACGTCGGCGACGGCGACAGCTTCCGCGATGGAACCGCCCCTGACCCCACCGGCCGCCACGTGGCGATCCATCGCAGCCTGCGTGACATCGACGCCGACGACCTTATGGCCGGCCTTGACGAGGTTGGCGGCCATCGGTCCGCCCATATTGCCGAGCCCGATGAAGGCGATGGTGCTCATGTCGTTCCTCCCGTTTCGTGGCCGGCAGCGGCCGGCGGATCGATGCGTGCCGGACGGCCCGCCAGGTCATTCACTCAGGTTTCATTCACTCAGGTTTCATTCGCCGAGCGCATCGGCCTGGCGGGCCGCCGCGACGGTGACGAGAAGGAGGAAGGCCAGCAGCGCAATGTCGCCGGCCGTGGCCGCCAGCGGCCGCGCCGCCATCTGCACCCAGCCCTGCAAGCCGTAGAGCGCCGCGGCATCGATCGAGAGCGCGACGGCGGTGGCGAGAACCCAGACGACTCCGCCCCAGGCGGCGGTCAGCCAGAGGCCGACGCCAGCGACCAGTTCGATCACCGCGAAGAAGATGGTCGAGGCCTGGAGCGCGGGCGAATAGTCCTCGAACCCGATGCCCTCGGCATCGGTCATGCCGCAGATCACCGCCCACTGACCAAGGCCGCGCCCGATGGTCAGTACGGCCAGCGCGCGCATGAAGATGCGGAAGATGCGGCTCCAGTCGATGCCGCCGTCCCCGCCCTCGGCGAGGATGGCGTCACCTGTCACCCGCTGGCGGGTCGTGCTCATGCGCGCGCGCGAGCGGGCGCGACCAGCTCCGCGTCAGGCAAGGTCGCGAAATGGGCGGCGACCGCGTCGGGCGTGACCTCGGCGAGGGAAGCCGGGTTCCAGCGCGGTGCATTGTCCTTGTCGACGATGACCGCGCGGACGCCCTCGTAGAAATCGTGGCCGCGGCAGATGCGCGAGACGATGCGGAACTCGGTGCGCATGGCATCCTCAAAATCGAGGCCCTTGCCCGCGCGCACCTGCGCGAGCGCGATCTTCAGCGAAGTCGGTGATTTCGTGCGGATGGTCCTGGCGACGTCCGCGCACCAGGGATCGGCGCTCGCATCGAGAGCCGAGAGAATCGCCTCGACCGTGTCGAAGCGGAAGCAGGCATCGACCGTCGAGCGATGACCGGTGACGGTGGCCGGCACCATGGAGACATCGGCGAAGGCCTCCAGCGTATGGTCGACGGTCTCGCGGCCGGTCAGGGCGTCAAGCACCTCGGCGAAGCGCGCCGAGGCCATGGCATGGGTGGCAAGGCCGGTGGAGAGCGCGTCGCCCTGTTTCATCCGGTCGCCGGTCAGCGCGAAATAGGCGCCGATCTCGCCGGGAATGCGCGGCAGGAAATAGGTGCCGCCGACATCGGGGAAGAAGCCGATGCCGACCTCGGGCATGGCGAAGGTGAAGCGCTCGCCGGCCACGACATGGCTGCCGTTGATGGACACGCCGACGCCGCCGCCCATGACGATGCCGTCGACCAGCGCGACATAGGGCTTCGGATAGCGCTTGATCAGGATGTTGAGCTCGTATTCCTCGCGCCAGAACTGCAACGCCTCGTCGTGGCGGCCGGCCTTGCCGAGGTCGTGCAGCACGCGGATGTCGCCGCCGGCGCAGAAGGCCCTGCCGCCCGCGCCGGTCACGACCACGCGGGTAACGCCGGGATCGGTCGCCCAGCCGTCAAGCGCGGCGCGCATGCCGCGCACCATGGTCAGCGTCAGGGCGTTCAGCGCCTGCGGACGGTTGAGGGTGATCAGGCCGGCGGAGCCGCGCCGTTCGATCAGGACTTCGGATTCGCCGACGCTGTCTGTCATGTCGGGCCTGATATCACGCGCCGAGCACGTCGCGCGAGACGATCACGCGCATGATCTCGTTGGTGCCTTCGAGGATCTGGTGCACGCGCACGTCGCGCAGCACGCGCTCGATGGGGTGGTCGTTGAGATAGCCATAGCCGCCGTGAAGCTGAAGGCAGCCATTGACCACCTCGAAGCCGACATCGGTGGCGAAGCGCTTGGCCATGGCGGCAAGCGTGGTTGCCCTTGGTTCCCTGTTGCCGACCGCCACGGCGGCCCGGCGCACCATGAGGCGCGCGGCCTCCAGTTCGGTCGCATAATCGGCGACGCGGAAGCGCAATGCCTGGAAGTCGCTGATCGGCTGACCGAACTGCTTGCGGTCCTTCATGTATTCGACGGTCCGGTCGAGGCAGAACTGCGCGCCGCCGAGCGAGCAGGCGGCGATGTTGAGCCGGCCGCCATCGAGGCCGGCCATGGCGATCCTGAAGCCCTGCCCCTCCTCGCCGACGAGGTTCTCGGCGGGCACGCGGACATTGTCGAAATCGACCACGGCGGTCGGCTGGCTCTTCCAGCCGAGCTTCTTCTCCTGCGCGCCGAAGGAGAGGCCAGGCGTATCCTTCTCGACCACGAAGCAGGAGACGCCTTTGGCGCCCTCCCCACCCGTGCGGGCCATGACGACATAGATGTCCGAGCGGCCGCCGCCGGAAATGAAGGCCTTGGCGCCATTGATGACGTAGGAATTGCCGTCCTTCATCGCGCGGGTGCGGAGCGAGGCGGCATCGGAGCCCGCTCCCGCCTCGGTGAGGCAGTAGCTGGCGAAGGTCTCCATGGCACAGAGGTCCGGCACGTAGCGCTTGCGCAGGTCGTCGTGCCCGTAGGCGTCGATCATCCAGGCGGCCATGTTGTGGATCGAGATATAGGCCGTGGTCGAGACGCAGCCCTGCGCCAGTTCCTCGAAGATCACCGCCGCGTCGAGGCGCGTCAGGCCGGAGCCGCCGACATCGTCGCGCACATAGATGCCGCCGAAGCCGAGGGCGGCGGCGCGGCGCAGCGTCTCCTCGGGGAAGACAGAGCCCGCATCCCAGTCGCGCGCATGGGGCGCCATCTCGGCCGCCGCAAAGTCGCGGGCGACCTGCCGGAAGGCGTCCTGTTCCTCGGAGAGCGCGAAATCCATATGGGAAAAGCCTTGGGGGCCGGTGGGGAATCCCGAACTCCCAAGGCTTAGGTGGCCAACGCCGTGGCGGTCAATTCCGCCGGGCGGCGGAGGCCATTTGAGCGATTGGCGTCAGGCCCGTCCGATATTTCCGGGCGGGCACTCGCATCAGTGGTGGACCATCTTGTCCTTGATCAGGCCGAGAATGGCGAGGAGCAGGCCGCCGCCGACGAAGCCGGCGACGATGCCGGTCACCACGCTGGTCACGGCCATGGCGCCGCCGGCCATCAGGCCGGGAAGCAGAGCCATCACGACCTGGCCACCGAAGCCGCCGCCGACGAAGCCGACGATAGTGTTGATCAGCCACCCCTGATCCAGATGGGGCCCGGCCTTGACGACGGCGTTGCCACCGACGGCACCGGCTACGGCCTGGATGAGGATGGGAAGAAAGCCTTCCATGGCATACCTCCTATACGCCCCTTGCGCCGTTTCGTTTCCGGCGTGAGCGTTCAAAATATAATACAATATATCATACAAAAATGCAACTATCTTCAAAATGCGTCAATGCCGCACGCTTTTGCTGTCATCACAACATGCACATTCCCTAGGGACCGGCCATTCAACGCAGTAAATTTTGGCGCGAAAACTTGATCCTTGGAACGGACTTCACTCTGAAACCGAGGTGCGGCGAAACGCCAGACGGTCGTCATTTGCCCGTCGCCGGCAAGGCGCTCAAGCCAGTCGTCCCTGTCCTGAAACATCCGAGAGTGCGGAGATTTCCAGCCGTGCCGGACAAGACACGCGATCAGGACCGTTCGGGAAAACCCGGTGCCATCGCCGCTTCCGATGCAACCATCGCGCTTGCCGACTGCATGGCAGGCTTCTGATTGCTGCGGCGCCCGCCCGAAGACCGGGCGGGCCACCAGAAGCGTTCAGCGGCTCGCCATCATGTTCCTGACGATGCCGAGGATCGCGAGCAGCACGCCACCGCCCGCGCCGCCGGAGACGAGGCTCGTGAGAATGCCGCTGACCGACAGGCCGCCGCCCGCCATGAGCTGTGGCAGGACGGCCGCGACGATCTGGCCGCCGATGCCGCCGCCGAGCAGTCCGGCGATGGAATTGACGAGGGTGCCCTGATCGAGATTCGGTGCCGCCTTGCCGGCGGCATTGCCGCCGATCGCACCGCCGATAAGCTGAATAAGGATCGGAAGAAGAGTCTCCATGGTCATGCTCCCGTTCGGCCGGCCGCCATTGAGCGGCGGTCTGCAGCCGTATCCGCGATGAGACACGGAATCAGACAAACTCGCCAACCCTCGCCGAATACGTATCGCAGGTTGAGCAAACCGGGACTGTTCCGAACCATTCCAGGGTGCTAGGGCATGGCGATACTGGAACAGCGGCGTGCCCCGCCGCCGGGATGACGGCCATGACCATCCGAGCACTGCGCGAAACCTCGACGGCGACCAGGCCCGATACGGCGCCGAAGCTCGACCTTGCCACCCGCCTCAGGCGCAACCGCAAGGCCGACTGGTCGCGCCGGCTGGTGCGCGAGAACGTCCTGACGACCAACGACCTGATCTGGCCGCTCTTCCTGATCGATGGCGCGGAACCGCGCCGGCCGGTCGCGACCATGCCCGGCGTCGACCGTCTCTCCGTCGACGAGGCCGTTCGCGAGGCGGAAAAGGCCGCGCGCCTCGGCATCCCCGCGCTTGCTCCCTTCCCCTATGTCGATCCGGCGCTGCGCGATCCGGTCGGCTCGGAGGCAGAGAACCAGCGCAACCTCATGTGCCGCGCCGTGCGCGCCATCAAGACGGCGGTGCCGGAGATCGGCGTCATCACCGATGCGGCGCTCGATCCCTATACGTCGCACGGCCATGACGGCGTGCTGACCGAGGATGGCCGCATCCTCAACGACGAGACGGTGGCGATCCTCTGCCGGCAGGCGCTGGCGCTGGCCGAGGCCGGCGCCGACTGCATCGCGCCCTCCGACATGATGGACGGCCGCATCGGCGCGATCCGCGCCGCGCTCGACGGCGCAGGCTTCGGCGACGTGCAGATCATGAGCTATGCGGCGAAATATGCCTCGGCCTTCTACGGCCCGTTCCGCGACGCCATCGGCACGAAGCAGACGCTGATCGGCGACAAGCGCACCTACCAGATGGACCCGGCCAATTCCGACGAGGCGCTGCGCGAGGTCGAGATCGACATCGCCGAGGGCGCCGACATGGTCATGGTGAAGCCGGGCATGCCCTATCTCGACATCTGCCGGCGGGTGAAGGACACGTTCGGCGTGCCGACCTTCGCCTACCAGGTGTCCGGCGAATACGCGATGATCGAGATGGCCGCCCGCGCCGGCGCCATCGACGGCGACCGGGCCATGATGGAGAGCCTGACGGCCTTCAAGCGCGCCGGCTGCGACGGCATCCTCACCTATTTCGCGCCGCGCGTCGCCGCGATGCTCGCCGCCGCTGCCTGACCCGCGCCCGGGGGCTCGCCGAACGGGGCGGGCCGGGGTAAGACCTGCCGCCAGACAAGACTGACTGCCGGGAGCGGCCGTTGACCCTGACCATGACGGCCATCGAAGCGGCACGGCGGACCATTGCGGGCCAAGTCATGCGCACGCCGATGCTGCCGGCGCCGCCCCTGTCCGCCATCACCGGGGCCGAGGTCTACGTCAAATACGAGAACCTGCAGGTCACCAACTCGTTCAAGGAGCGTGGTGCGCTGGTGAAGCTCGTCTCGCTTGGCGACGCGGAGAAGGCGCGCGGTGTCATCGCCATGTCGGCCGGCAACCACGCGCAGGCGGTGGCGCTTCATGCCAGCCGGCTGGGCGTTCCCGCGACCATCGTCATGCCCGAGACGACGCCTTTCGTGAAGGTCGCCGCTACCCGCTCCCACGGCGCGCGCGTCGTACTCGACGGCGAGACGCTGAGCGAGGCGCAGGCGCGCGCCGAGGCGATCCAGGCGGCCGAGGGCCTGACCTGGGTCCACCCCTATGACGACCCCCATGTCATGGCGGGTCAGGGCACCATCGCCTGCGAGATGCTGGAGGACGTGCCCGACCTCGACATGATGGTGATCCCCATCGGCGGCGGCGGCCTGATCGGCGGCAATGCGGTGGCGGCGAAGGCGCTGCGGCCGGGCATCGAGATCGTCGGCGTCGAGGCGGCGCTCTATCCCTCCATGTGGAACGCTATTCACGGCGGCACGCGGCCCGTCGGCGGGCCGACGCTGGCGGAGGGCATCGCGGTCAAGATCGTCGGCAAGACGACGCTGCCGGTGGTGCGCGAGCATGTCCGTGACATCGTGCTGGTCGGCGAGAGCGAGCTGGAGCAGGCGGTGAACCTCTATCTCACCCGCCAGAAGACCATCGCCGAGGGAGCCGGCGCGGCCGGACTCGCGGCGCTCATCGCCGAACCGGAGCGGTTCCGCGGCCGCAAGGTCGGGCTGATCCTCTGCGGCGGCAATATCGACCCGCGCATCCTCGCCTCGATCATGATGCGGGAACTGGAGCGCGACGACCGCATCGTCTCGTTCCGGCTGACGATTTCGGACCGGCCGGGCGTGCTCGGCCTCGTCGCGACGCTGCTCGGGCGGATGGGCGCCAACATCCTGGAAGTCGGGCACAAGCGGATGTTCCTCGACACGCCTGCCAAGGGAACGAAGCTGGACGTCACCATCGAGACACGCGACCGCGATCACCTGCGCGACATCTTCGCGGCGCTGGAAGCGGAGGGCCTGCCGGCGACGCGGATCGATGCCGGCGACGCCGACGTGATGTGATCAGCGGCCGAGCTTGCGGCGCACGCAGACTTCGATCTGCGGCTGAAGATGCATCGGGAAAGCGCCGCGATTGTTTCGGCTGGCGCGCGGGTCGAAGCCGGCCTCGCGCCAGCACTGGGCGCGGGCCTGCTGGGGTGTCGGCCTGCGAGCCTGCATCTCGACGGGAGGCGACGGCCGCGACGCGGCCGCCTCGGCCCCGGCAAGCGTGGTCATCAGGGCAAATGCGATCTCGATCATGGCGATCTCCTTCCGCAAGGTCACATGAATATCCCCGGCGGCGGAGCAGCTCACCATCCGTTTGACTCCCCCCTCCGATCGGAGAGGTCTCACATGCCGTTGACCGCGGCATGCCGGCCCTTGCCGGGCAGCGATCCATGATTATCGTTGGAGGAGGCAGGGCTGCACCGGCAGCCCTCGCGTGACGTTGCCAGAGCTTCAGGTGCCTTGACCCAGCAACCGCGAGACACACCGCAATTCTACCTCACCGCTCCGACGCCGTGTCCTTATCTGGCCGGCCAGTTCGAGCGGAAGGTGTTCACGCATCTGGTCGGCCAGCGCGCGCCGCAGCTCAACGACATCCTGACCCAGGGCGGCTTCCGCCGCTCGCAGTCGATCGCCTACCGGCCGGCCTGCGAGACCTGCCGCGCCTGCGTCTCCGTCCGCGTTCCGGTGGCGGATTTCAGGCCGAACCGCTCGTTCCGCCGGGTGATGATGCGCAATGCCGACCTCGTCGGCGAGATGCGCCCGGCCGTGCCGACCTCGGAGCAATATTCGACCTTCCGCGCCTATCTCGACTCGCGGCACCGCGCCGGCGGCATGGCCGACATGACCGTGCTCGACTACGCCATGATGGTCGAGGACAGCCACGTGAAGACGCGCGTCGTGGAGTATCGCAAGCGCGACATCGACACGGCGATCACCGGCCGCAGCAAGGGCGACCTCGTGGCCGCCGTGCTGACCGACATCCTCGGCGACGGCCTGTCGCTGGTCTATTCGTTCTTCGAGCCGGACCAGGCCGCCCGCTCCCTCGGCACGCTGGTCATTCTCGACCATATCGCGCGCGCCAAGACGATGGGCCTGCCTTACGTCTATCTCGGCTACTGGGTCGAGGGCTCGCCGAAGATGGACTACAAGGCGCGCTTCCTGCCGCAGGAGCGCCTGATGCCGGAGGGGTGGTTCAGGGTGGAGCAATAACCTCCAGCCTCACCTGAACGGCGGGGAATATTGCAGGCCGCCGCGCGTCCAGAGCTGGTTCGAGCCCCGCGGCAGTCCGATGCGGCTGCCGGCGCCGAGGTTGCGGTCGAAGCTCTCGCCGTAATTGCCGACATGGCGGATGATCCGGACCACCCAGTCCTTGGTCAGGCCGAGCTGTTCGCCGAACGCCGCGTCGATGCCCAGAAGCCGCTTGATCTCGGGGTTCTGGCTGCGGGTCATCTCCATCACATTGGCCTGGGTGACGCCGAGCTCCTCCGCGGCCAGCATGGCGAACAGCGTCCAGCGGACAATGTCGAACCATTGCGGGTCGCCCTTGCGCACCCAGGGGCCGAGCGGCTCCTTGGAGATGATCTCCGGCAGAACCATGTGCTCGTCCGGGTTCTTCAGGAGCAGCCGGTTGGTGGCGAGCTGCGACATGTCGGTCGTGTAGGCGTCGCAGCGGCCGTTGTCGTATGCCTTGGCGACTTCGTCGAGGCTGCCGAAGGTGACGACCTGATAGGTCAGGCCGTTGGTGCGGAAATAGTCGGCGAGGTTCAGTTCGTTCGTCGTGCCCTGCGACACGCAGATGGTCGCGCCGTTGAGGTCGCGCACCGACCGGAGGTTGGCCGACTTGCGCGTCAGGAAGCCCTGGCCGTCGTAGTAGTTGATCGCCGTGAAGGCGAGGCCCTGGCTGAGTTCGCGGCCGATCGACCAGGTGGTCGTGCGCGACAGCACATCGATATTGCCGCCCTGGAGCGCGATCAGCCGGTCCTTGGAGGCGAGCGGCGAATAGCGCGCCTTGTCGGGGTCGTCGAAGATGGCAGCGGCCAGCGCCCGGCAGAAATCGGTGTCGAAGCCGCGCCAGACGCCGGCATTGTCGGGCTGCGAAAAGCCGGGCACGCCCTGGCTGGCGCCGCACATGATGTGGCCGCGCTCCTTGATGCGCTGAAGCGTCGGACCTGCCGCGCTCTGCGCCAGCGCAGGCACGCAGCCGAGCGCGATCGTGGCCGTCGCGGCCATCATCGTCCTGCAGAACGTCATCCGGTGGTCCCCGCTGGTCGTGCGACGCTTGCGGCCGCATCGACCCGCATTCAACCGAACTTGTTGTTCTTCGGGAAGCCCTTCGGCGGCAAACGACCGGCGTCGGCACGATTACCCAGCCATTCCGCGAGATCGGCCTGCGCGACCGTCCAGGTGCGGTCGGAGGAATCCTTCCAGGTGAGACCTTCCGCAAGGCTGAAGGTCTTGGCGTCGGAAAGCCCGCCGCCCTTGTATTTCTGTAGCCGGACGCCCTTGCCGCGGGTCATTTCCGGCACCTGATTGAGCGGGAAGACGACCAGCTTGCGGTTCTCGCCGACGACGGCGGCATGGTCGCCCTCGACGAAGCGGACCACGGCCAGTTCGTCCGGCGCGTCGACGCCCATCACGCCCTTGCCCTTGCGGGTATTGGCGACGAGGTCGTCTTCCGCCACCACGAAGCCGCGCCCTTCCTTCGAGGCGAGCAGCGCCTTGCGCCCGCCCCTGAACGGCGTGACATCGATGATGTCGTGCTCCTGTTCGAGGTCGATCATCAGGCGGACCGGTTCGCCCGCGCCGCGCCCGCCGGGCAGCTTCGCGCCCTCGAGCGTGAAGACCTTGCCGTTGGTCGCGAAGACCAGCAGCTTCGAGGTGGTCTCGGCGAAGAAGGCGATCTTCAGCCGGTCGTCGGTCTTGAAGGCGAGGCTTGAGAGGTCCTGCACATGGCCCTTCAGGGCCCTGATCCAGCCCTTCTCGGACACGACCACGGTGATCGGCTCGCGTTCGACCAGCGCCTCGGCGAAGGCCTCGACATCCACCTCGGTCGCCTCGGCGAAGGTGGTGCGGCGCTTGCCGAGCGGCGTCTCCTTGGAGAACTGCTTCCTGACATTGCCGATCTCCCAGGAGACCGTCTTCCACTGCAGCGCCTCGGAGCCGAGCAGCTTCTCGATGCCGGCCTTCTCCTTGGTCAGGTCGTCGTGCTCCTTGCGAAGCTCGATCTCTTCAAGCTTGGCGAGCGAGCGCAGGCGCATGTTGAGGATGGCCTCGACCTGCACCTCGGTCAGGTCGAACCGCTCGACGAGAGCCTTCTTCGGCTCATCGGCGGTGCGGATGATGCGGATGACCTCGTCGATGTTGAGGTAGGCGATGATCAGGCCGGCCAGCACTTCAAGACGCCGGTCGATGGCCGCGAGGCGGTGCTGCGAGCGGCGGATCAGCACCTCCCGGCGATGGTCGAGCCATTCGCGCAGCACCTCCTTCAGGCCGACCACCTTCGGCACCTTGCCCTTCATGAGCACGTTCATGTTGAGCGATATGCGGCTCTCAAGCTCGGTCAGCTTGAACAGGCTCTCCATGAGGATGCCGGCATCGACGTTGCGCGACTTCGGCTCGAAGATGAGGCGGATGTCCTCGGCGCTCTCGTCGCGCATGTCGTTGACGAGCGGCAGCTTCTTGTCGGTGATCAGCTCGGCGATCTTCTCGATCAGCCGGCCCTTGCTGACGCCGTAGGGAATCTCGGTGACCACGACGAGATAGGTGCCGCGGCCGGTATCCTCGACATGCCAGCGCGCGCGGGTGCGGAAGGCGCCGCGGCCGGTTTCGTAGGCCTCCTCGATGGAGGCCCTGCCCTCGACGATGATGCCGCCGGTCGGGAAATCCGGACCCGGCACATGG